>LXNI01000487.1_pt1 | contig 44906 bp, 47 predicted proteins | sample 809091 | NCBI WGS metagenome assembly LXNI01 (sample SAMN04870527, study PRJNA318959) | sponge metagenome | biome: 01000161; feature: marine sponge reef; material: water | host: Sarcotragus foetidus | place: Greece: Milos, Mediterranean Sea | collected 2013-05-29 | depth 5-7 m
GGTTTTCCCGTGCCTGGAGAAAATTCCGGGAAATTTACCTTGGGCGCCGCCCGATTCTCTCTTTACGCGACTCTGCCTTGGCAGGGGCGTGACCGAAAACGGATACTTCAGGGACGACTAAATATTCTTGGCCAGAACAAAATCGCTCGGATTTGTCATAACATGCGAGAAAACAAGGAAAAAATACATGCAAATTTAACTCGGTACTTCAGATATGCATGATAATTTGAAGTGCCACTTCAAATTTACACGATTTTTGGGTCGTGCGAGGCTGAACCGAAGACAGAGAGCCGCCTACTCCCGTGGCTCACGCCACTTTCCGGGGACGGATAGAACGCAAGGCATCTGCTTGGTCTCGTGCCACACATTCAAGCTCGTAACGGTTTTGAAGGTTCATCCAGCTCTGGGCATCGGTATTAAAAAACTTCGCCAGACGCAATGCCGTCTCCGCCGTGATGCCACGACGACCGCGAACAATCTCGCTGATCCGTGCCGGCGTCACACCGATCGCTTGCGCAAGTGCTGTGGTAGACAATGCAAGGGGCTCCATGAAATCGAGCTTCAGGACTTCGCCTGGGTGGACAGGTTCTAATCGGGTCATATCAGTGCCTCCTCAAATGATTCAGTGGTAATCGACAATCTCCACGTCGTAGGCGTCTCCGTCGACAAAGCGGAAACAGAGTCGCCACTTGTCATTGACCCGGATGCTGTACGTGCCTTTGCGGTCTCTCCGCAACGCTTCAAGACGGTTTCCAGGCGGTGTCCGCAAGAAGTCGAGCGTTGCGGATGCGTCTAACTGGGCAAGTTTGCGCCGGGCAACCTGCTCGAAATCAACAAAACGCAGTACCCGATAGCCACGCGCAAGCCGCTCGGTCTCCTTACAGCGGAAACTCCGAATCACTTTGCCATTATATCGGTTATCGAAACGCGAAACAAATGTACGTGCTGCACGGGAAACTTCCTGTCGGCCCGGTCGTAGAATCTGGCCTCCTCCCCCAAGCGACATAGAGACAGAGTAAAATTGGCGCGCACTTCCCAAGGAAAGTCACTGTGGACGCACAACAAGTCGAAAACCTGATCCAAGCCGGCATGCCCGAAGCCGAAGTCACCGTCAGCGGTGGCGAGGGGAAGTTTGAAGCGACTGTGGTCAGCAATGCGTTTGAAGGCCTGATGCCCGTCAAACGCCACCAACTGGTCTACGCTACCGTCCGGGAGCAGCTCGCGGACGGATCACTGCATGCTTTGACGATCCGGCCATTCACGCCGGAAGAAAACGAGAAAACTGGTTGATTCCAAGCCTTCCGAGATTGAGGCCGTCAGGCGTATTCCAGCGCGACCCTGACCAGGGCGTTTCCCGCATCCGGGAATCACGCACACCGCCGCTGCCCGCTCGCGCCATCTCGTCACACCTCTCAACCGTCAGCCCGAACTAGACCCACTGTCAGCCGCGTACCTGTCGCTTCGGCGTAACGTCGCAGTGTCGCAAAGGACGGCGACACCCGCCCGCCTTCCAGTCTCGCGACTGCAGACTGGGTTGTGCCAAGCCGCCGGGCAAGCTCCACTTGCGTTAGCTTCGCCTCCATGCGGGCACGGACCAGCGCCTCGACCAGTGCGTACTCTTCGTCGACCTTCGCATATTCCTCCCGGAACTTGGGGTCTTCCATGAACCGCTTCTTCAGATCTTTCAGTTTTGTCATATCGGTACCTGTTTCATTCGTTCCTTGGCGGTCGCGAGTGCGCGGCGTGGCATTCTACGCGACTTCTTCACAAAGACATGCAGAATTACCACCCGTCGTCTAGCCGCCGTTACGTAGATTCCCCGGGCGATACCTCCTTCGGCCTTGACCCGAATCTCCCAGATTTTGGCCTCGATATGCCTGACATGCGGTGCACGAAGTGCCTCCAGTCCGACATTCTCAATCGCCTCCAGAAACCGGATTAGCCGAGCCTACAACGCCACCGGAAGATCCTTGATTTCGGCATCGGCAGCCACCACAGTCTCAACCGTCCATTGCATTACAATATTATAGCAAGTCCGCTATAATATTGAGTTCCGGTGGAGATCTCCAAGGTGGTCATTGCAGTCGCGCCATGGAAGTACAGCACACAATCTTGGCAATAGCGAGCCCTTGTTGACGTAGAACAGGTCGAAAACCTAATCCAAGCTGGCATCCCCGATGCCGAGGTGACCGTCAGCGGCGGCGAGGGGAAGTTTGAAGCGACTGTGGTCAGCAATGCGTTTGAAGGCCTGATGCTCGTCAAACGCCACCAACTAGTCTATACGCTACCGTCCGGGAACAGATCGCGGACGGATCACTGCACGCTTTGACAATCCGGCCATTCACGCCGGACGAGCACGAGAAATCCGGCTGATTCAGGGAGTCTCGACGCCGAGACCGGCGTCGATCTTATACAAACCTTCTTGGCGCGCGTAGTACGCCGCCAGATCTTCCAAGTCCTGATCCGACAATGGCGCCACGATGGCGGTCATGATCGGGTTGGTGCGCTCACCCGTCTTGTAACTGCGCATGCTGTGTAGCAGATAGTCCTGATGCTGCCCTGCAATGATCGGGAACATGGTCACCGGGCTGTTACCGTCCGGGCCATGGCACGCCTGGCAACTCAAGGATTTTTCCTGACCGCGAACCGGGTCGCCTGCCAGCACCGGGCCGGAAAACCCGAGGCTCAGTACGGTCAAGGCTGAAATCAGGAAAGAGCGAGACGGGCGGTTCATTTGAGGGACGAGAAATAGGCGGCAATGTCTTGGATCTGCTCTTCCGAGAGCCGTACCGAATGAGCCTGCATGGTGCTGTGGGCACGCTCGCCGGACTTGTAGGCTTTCAGGGCCGCCACGATGTAATCCGCGTGCTGGCCGCCCAACTTGGGCACATGGTAGCTCGGATAGACGTTGGTGTAACTGGGTACGCCATGGCAACCCAGGCAGGTTCCCGCAAGCGTGCGGCCGCGCTCAATGGCTGCTTCGTCGGCGGATGCGAGGATGGGAGTCGATCCCAATACAAGAGCAATCGCCAGAAAAAATCCGCGTCCGTGCATGACGTTTATGAATTCCGAAAAGATATGTGCGAAGAATCGCTCGTCTGGCGGCCATTATACACCGCGCTCTCCGCCGAATCGCGCAAATGTGATGCCTGAAAAGTGGGCCGCAAACTGTAATTCCTCGGTTATACGGTCCCGAGCTTGGGCTTGTGCATCAACGGGCACTTGTCCCGCGTACAGCCGCATGGCTTGTCCCCGCAGATTTTCATCTGCTTGATCGCGTAGTCCAGTGCCTCCTCCCGGGTCGCCGTGAAATACTCGCTCCATTCCGGGCTGGCAAATCCCGTGCGCTCGAAAATCTCCATGATCTCGGGCTTGGCGCGGGTCACGATGAAGGTGATGTTTGAATCCACCAGTTCCCGCGCAAGGCTGTGCAGCATATGCTCCCCGGTGGAGTCGATCTCCGTGATGCTGCTCGCATCCACGATGATATAGCGCAGGCCCTCGGCCGAGGCCGCCGCCCGCAGGACCTGGTCACTGAAATAACCGGTATTGGCGAAGAACAGCGGGCCGTCGAAACGCAGCATCGCGATGCTGCAGCAGGTTTCCAGAATCCTCCGCCGGGCGTCGGCGAACTTGCCGGAATGATCGCGCGAAATCAAGCTGATATTCGGGCGCATGATGCGGTAGACGAACAGCCCGAGCGCCAAGAGAACTCCGATGATGATTCCGTTTTCCAGGTGCGGCGCGAAGGCCAGCGTCAACACGAACGTGATCACCGCCACGACGGCATCGTGTTTCTGTACTTTCCAAGCGTCGATAATCGGCTTGACCCGGATCAGACCGATTACGGCCATGATGATGACCGAAGCCAGCATGGCCTGCGGCATGTGATACAGCATCGGCGTCAAGAACAGCAGGGTTGCAGCCACGAGCAGGCCGGTCACGACGGAAGAGAAACCGGTGGCCGCCCCGGCAGACAGATTCACCGCGGAGCGGGAAAATGAGCCGGAAACCGCATAGCCCTGGAACATGCTGGCCGCCAGGTTGCCCAAGCCTTGGCCCAGCAATTCCTGATTGGCGTCCAGATGCTGGCGCGTCTTTCTCATCGACATGGATTTGGCAACGGAGAATGCCTCCATGAAACCGATCAGCGAGATGGCGATCGCGACGCCTGCCAGATCCAGCAGATAGCTGAAATCAACGGTCGGCAGGGCGAAACTCGGCAGACCCTCCGGAATTGAGCCGACAATGGCCCCGCCGAAGTTCTCCTTGAAGCCGATGGCCCAGGAAACCACCGTGGTCAGGACCGCCGCAATCAGAATAGCGGGTATTTTTTGCCAGAACCTGGGCAACAAGTACATCAGGGCGATGGCCATGACACTCATGGCGACTGTCGGCCAATGCGTGAATTCAGAGGCTGCAACGAAAATATTCCAGACCGTCTCGTAATGATGGTCGCTTTTCTCGGCCACCACCCCCAGCAACTTGCCCAATTGGGACGTAGCGATGATTAAAGCCGCGGCATTGGTGAAGCCAAGGACCACCGGATGCGACAGGAAGTCCACCAGTACTCCCAGGCGCAGAAGCCCCAAGGCAATCTGGAACATACCGACCATCAGCGCCAGCATGATCGCGTAGGCAATGTAGCCTTCCGACCCCGACGACGCGATCGGCTCCAGAGCCGATGCGGTCAGCAGCGAAATCACGGCGACCGGACCGGTCGCCAACTGGCGGGACGATCCGAACAAAGCCGAAACGATTACCGGCAAAAACGAGGCATACAAGCCGTAATAGGTCGGTAGGCCCGCCAACTGGGCGTAGGCCATGGATTGCGGCACTATCACCAGAGCGACAGTAGTGCCAGCAATGAGATCCGCCTTCAGGACGGAAGAAGCGCGCAGTTCCGGCAGCCATTCGAGGAACGGCAGGAACCGGGTTTTTAAGTATCTCGGGATTTTTTTGGCGTTTTTGACCCAGAATTTCCTCATGTGGGTGATTCCGTCGTTAAATCAATCCGCCAAAAAGTGTGAGATTACTTTAGCATAGGGTGGTTTTGGGAACCGTTTCCGAATCCGGTCCGAACGTGCCAGAGGTGTGCCAAGAGGCAACGGATGTCGCCCCCGGCACTCCCACGACACGCTGCCTAGGCAGCGTGTGCCTGATTCTTATCGGATTGAGAGGACAAGAGTCCGGCAGCGCGGAACCCTTCGAACAATCCTTCCATATGCGATAGGCGACTTTCCACGGCCGACAGGCGGCTTTCCACGGCTGACACACGGTCTTCCAGGGCCGACATGCGGCCCAGGATAATCCTGCCATGCGCAAACACGCTGCCGAGGATCGTCACGATCAGGATGATCAATTGAATGTTGTCCATTATCATGATGCGTTCAGGTCGGTTCGCCTTAGTCCCAACCTTGGGGTGGGTCGGAATCCCTCGCCAATTCCGTTTTCGGAGGGGGTGCCAATGAGGAGAGTTTAGCATGAGGAATCCCGCATGAAACAGGCCAGCCGTGGATTCAACGCGTCTTCAAAAACCCGGCGGAATCCTCCGGTTGACCATATTGGGCAAATCTCGGGTTCTCGGAAAGCTTCCGCAGGTACTCCGTGAACGCCTGATTCGGGTCCCGATGCGTGATTCGAGGCCTTCCGACCCGTTTGCCCAAGCATGGAATCAAGAGATCCCGGCCCCGCTTCGCGCGCTCTACGGAGTTGGCGCTCAGAACGAGCCCGTCAGGCACAAGGTTGACGATCCCGAGAGCCGACTCGCGGGACGAAGGCATCGGCTCCAGGTTCGGGTTCTCCGAATGGTCTTTCAACATTTGCGCTTTCGGCGAGCCCGAATCCAGCCACATCCAGAACGGCCCATCATCCGCGTCTCTCTCGAATGCGTCGATCTGATCGAGGATGGAGGCAACTTCCTTCTCGTCCGCCCGTACCGGGAAGCTGACGTCGGAAAATCGTATCCTCTCGCCGTCGGCGTTCCGGGGTTGCGGAGTGTCCGCCAAAACCTGATACAGGGCTTTGGCCATCCAGAATTCCGTCAAGATCTGGCTGGTCACCCGACCCGAAAAGAAGGCCTGTCGCAGGGCGGCATCGTCGGCACCCTCCCCTTCCTCCTCGGCATACCCCATCACTTCCTCGCGGATTTTCTGCACGAACCGGCCCGCCGCCATCTCGAGGGTCGCACAGGCCGCACGCGTCAACTCGCGCGGGTAGTAAAGCAACCCTGAGGAGAGGTATGGCGTCCCGTTGACTTCCAAAAGACGCCCGGCAAGGCAATCCCCACGCGCCGTGAAATCCAAGTGGCCCGGTTCCGCCACGGTCACCGGGTCACCGCCCAGCATCAGGTCGCGAACCGCAATCGTGCGCCCCGGGTCGAGGTCGCAGATCTCGTAGAGCATGGCCGTGGAAACCTTGAGCTCGTCCAGGTAGCGTTTGCCCAGGATGTCCTCGCGCCAGCCGTGCCTCTCGAGATAGCTGTCGATGACGTTCCTCTCGCCCCGATCGCCGAACCGGGTGGTGAAGAAATCCTCCATGATGAAGGCGAACAGCAGCGCGGAAGCCTCACCGATGAGGTCGATGATCTCATGATGGTAGAGATCGAACATTTTCGAGATCGGGTCGAAGTGGTCGGCGAAGATGTCGGACTGGCACTGCGCCCAGTCATCCTGATTGGACCACCGGATGAGGTGGTCCACGGCCTTGTCGATTTCAGGAGGCAACATAGGGAGGAGATGCCGATGAGGCGTCGGTTTGGGGGGCGGATTTACGTCGGCCGGCGTTGCGAAGAAAACAGCGGAGGTCGTGCCCTGTCATTGTACTTTCATGATGCGGTCTGCTCAAATACATATAATTGCCGCACCTGAAATTTACTCAGTCAGACGAAATGAAAGAAATCCTAGGAGAAGCCAAGAACCTGCGAGAGCTACTTGGCGGCACAAAGTTCACCATCGACTATTACCAGCGAGAGTACCGTTGGATGACAAAACAAGTTTCCGAACTCATCCGAGATATTGGAGACAAATTTCTAGAAAGTCACGAACGCGGGAATGACCGCTCCGATGTAAGTCAATATGTCCATTACTTCCTCGGGTCAATCATAATCAGCAACAAAGATAACCAAAAGTACATCATCGATGGCCAACAGCGTCTCACCACGTTAACACTGCTCCTCATTCACATCTACCACCGGCTGAATGATACCGACGATAAGACACAACTTTCAAACCTTATTTGTGCAAAAAAATTTGGAAAGCGGTCATTCAACTTGAATGTCCGCGAACGCGAGACCTGCATGGACGCTCTTTTTCAGGGTCGATCATTTGACGAAAACGGGCAACCGGAATCTATCGTCAACGTCATATCTCGTTTCCATGACATTTCAGAAGAATTCCCCAGTGAAATTGACGAAGAAGCATTGCCGTATTTTGCCGACTGGCTGATCGAAAACGTCCACCTGGTGGAGATCACAGCGTACTCAGACGCAGATGCCTACACAATTTTTGAGACCATGAACGACCGAGGGCTTTCATTGGCTCCCACGGATATGCTCAAAGGCTATCTGCTGGCCAATATCAAAGATGCAGATCACAGAAGCAACGCGAACCTAATCTGGCGTGAACAGATCGAGAAGCTCCAAGAATTAGGCAAAGAAGAAGATGCCGATGCAATCAAAGCGTGGTTGCGCAGTCAGCATGCAAAGAACATTCGTGAGCGGAAAAAAAGTGCCAAACCACAAGATTTCGATTTGATCGGTACAGAATTTCATCGTTGGGTGCGCGAGCATAAGCAGCAACTTGGGCTTACTGAAAGTCAGGCTTTTACAAACTTTATTATTGAAGACTTTGCTTTCTATGCTCGGCAGTACTACCGCATTCGGAGTGCCGCTGAAAAACTCACCGATGGGTTGGAAGCAATCTTCTATAACGCACAGAATAATTTCACCCTGCAATACCCTGTTTTACTATCCCCCCTCCAACAAGATGACAGTGAATCTGAAATCGAACAAAAACTCCGCATAGTGTCCACTTACCTCGATATTCTGATTGCACGACGAATCTGGAATTATCGCGCTATCGACTATTCGACTGTGCAATACGCCATGTTTCTGGTCATGCGAGATATCCGCGGTAAGGGTGTGTCCGAACTTGCGGCATTGCTGAAAGATCGATTGAACGAAGTTGAGCCGTTTGAAAACCCTGATTACCCCTTTGGATTACATGGCACCAACGGTCGACAGATTCGCAGACTGCTCGCGCGAATGACCGACTATGTGGAAGTACAGTCCGGTCAGGCTAGCCGTTATTGTGAATATATCGCACCGGGGAAAAATGGCTATGAGATAGAGCACATTTGGGCTAACCACCCAGAACGGCATGAGGATGAATTTTCTCACCCCGAAAACTTCAAGGAATATAGAAACCGGATCGGCGGGCTGCTTCTGCTTCCGAAAAGTTTCAATGCGAGTTACGGTGACATGCACTATGCCGAAAAACGCGAGCACTACCTGAAACAGAATTTTTTGGCACAAAGCCTCCATGAAAGGGCCTACGAGTGCAATCCGGGATTCAAAAAATTCTGCAAACAGAGTGGCCTTGAGTTCCAGCCCTACCCTGAATTTAAGAAAGCCGACTTAGACATGAGGCAAAAACTCTATTTGTCGTTGGCCGGAAAAGTTTGGAATCCTGATACTTTACCTTGAAGCACCGTCAGTCAATTGCCAGTCTCCACTGCCGAAGATTCCGGCTTTTCAATCAATTTTAAGATCCCGCCTAAAACCTGCTGTGGAGTAATCTCTTTCATACAGGCATGATGTCCATATGGACATTGATTCATATAGCAAGGGCTGCACAAAGGTGTTTTCCAACATATTTCCTTAGAATCCGATAACGGTGGGTATGCCTCGGGGCTCGTCGGCCCATAAATGCCAACAATCGGAGTGCGTACGGCAGCTGCCACATGCATGAGCCCGGAATCATTGGCAACTGCGCATTCTGCCGCAGCAATCACATCCACCGCTTCACTCATGGAAGATTTTCCACACAAGTTTGTAATGTCCTGAGGATGTTCCGCGGAAATCACTTGACCCAAAGCGAATTCCTGCTCTCCACCCATAACGCATACATGGTATTTCTCAATCAACATCCTGGAAAGTTGCACAAAATATTCAATTGGCCATTTTTTAGTGCCCCACCTTGAAGCTCCTGGGGCAAGTACGATCAAGGGTTTATTCGAAATATCCATTCCGAAACGGCTAGCTGTCTCAGCAATTTCTTTCTCATGCGTCTGTAGATACGGATAAGGTAGATGATTTGGAACAGGCATTTCCTTTGGAAGCAGGCCGGTTGTCTTCTGGTGGAAATTGCCCGGGCGACCTCCTCGCTGATCATTAATTAGACCGGGCCGAACCTGCTTGAAGCCAGTGCGGATCTTGATCTTGGAAAAGAGAATCAACCAGGCAGCGCTTGTGGAGCGTGGAATCAAGATAGATTGCCTATAACCTTCTCCGCGTATATCCGAACAAGCATTCAGCCACTCGCGGGACAATAACCGGGTCGATCGGACGTCCAAGGAGAGGTGTTTCCGCACCTCCGGCATCCGCTCAATCAATCCTTGAGCCATTGGAGGAGCAATTACGTCGATCTCTAAGCCCGGCTCATGCTGCTTCAGCAAGCAAAGCAACGTGTGGTTCATCACGATGTCGCCCACACTGAAATCCAAGACGACTAGAATGCGGCGAGGGGATTCGGTCATCTCAGAGCATAGGGTTTGCTGCCAACCATGTAACTGACAAAGGGTTGAGCATGCTTATGTGAATTATCTTTGATAAATCATTTTAAAGATACTCCCCGCCCTAATACAATACGGCACACGCTCCAACCCGAACATCTCCAAATCACCTGATGACCGACGAAACATCAAAGACACGTCTTGTCCGAGGCGAAGATTTCGACGAGAAATACCTGCAAGGAAAAGTCTTGGATATCGGTGCCGGTAAAGACCGGATTTGTCTTAATGCGGATGGATTTGATGTCGATGATGGAGATGCTAACCAAATATTGGATTCTCTGGAAAGAGAGTCTTATGACACGGTTTATTCCAGCCATTGTCTGGAGCACATGTTTGATCCGCCTCAAGCATTGAAACAATGGTGGGAATTGATCAAACCCGGTGGATACCTTGTGCTCGTCGTGCCAGATGAAGATCTGTATGAACAGGGAATTTGGCCCAGCATATTCAACACAGACCACAAAGCAACTTTTCGCATGGACTCCGACTTTTCATGGTCACCGGTCTCGCATGATGTACGTTCTTTAGTTTGCTCACTGCCAGGAGCCACAGTGACCTCCGTAGAAAGGCACGACATGCATTATGACTACCACCTTATGGCCAAGCCGGGAGAAACATGGAGACCTAAGACTCTCTTTGTCAAGTATTTGTATCGGATTGCGCGCCAAATGCCCGAGAATATAAAACCTACTTGTCGCAAGTGGGTCGACAAATATGCCCGATTCCGAAAAATTCCCATAGATCAAACATTGGGACCAGCATTGGCTCAGATACAAGTGATCGCCCAGAAACAACAAAGCCTGCACTAACTATTGAACACTGAAAATAATAATGCTTCCTAAACAATTCCAACCAACCGCAACTTATGACCTGATCCGTCTGGGCAGAAACCATGATGGAGGATACCTTGTGGATCCCACATCGGTGGTTAAAGCAAAAACGTTAATTTCCTTTGGGCTCTCTACCGATTGGTCATTTGAGAAAGATTTTTTAGCCAAGAGCGATGTTCCGTTATTGGCATATGACGGCACCATTGCGACAAAACATTTATTTCGGCGTATCGTTAAAAATCTTCTGCAAATCAGATTACGAAAACTATTCGTCTCAATCTGCACACTTGTGGACTACTATTTGTTCTTTAGGCATCCTCATGTGCATCATCACCTCAATGTCGGATATGATTCTCAAAAATCCACTTCTCTATCCTCCATTTTGCTGAAAGAACAATCAAAAACTCCGATTTTCATCAAGATGGACATCGAGGGTTCTGAATATCGAGTGCTTGACGATCTCCTGAGACATTCATCAAACATTAGCGGATTGGTGGCGGAGTTTCATATGTCGATTTGCACCGAGAGAGGATTTTGGACTTTATGAAAGAATTCCCACTAACCCTGGTCCATATTCATAGCAACAATTGTGGCCAATTGGTCGATTCTGCTGGAGATCCAATTACACTCGAAGTAACTTTCTCGGCATCCCCCGTCGAAATCGCTCCTCAGTCCTCAATCCCACACCCTCTCGATCAGGAAAATTGTCCAAATGAAAAAAACTTGCCACTTGGATTCGCCTAGCTACTAGACAACTTCAGTCTAAAACCAACCCACGGTCCTGATAAAGCTTTATATGCTCCCTTGCTATTAGTTCCGGGCTGTACTCTTTCGCCCTCTCAACCCCCTCCTCCGACAAGCTCTGCCTCAACCCCTCTGACCGATACAGACGAAGCAGCTGCCCTGCCAATGCCCCCGCATCTCCAGGAGGAACCAAAATTCCGCACCCCTCGGTGATGATTTCCGGAATCCCATCCACTCGGCTCGCTACGATGGGCACGCCCGCGCGCATTACATCCAGAAGCGTGGACCCCAGCGGTTCGACCAGAGAAGGAAATGCGAAAAGATCAAAAGCGGCAATCCACGTGATGGGGTCTTCCACCCAACCCGCAAAGTACGCATTGGTTAAACCTTCGGCCTGCTGACGGAATTCTTCCTCTAAGCGGCCACTCCCCAGCAGAACAAATTGGATTTCCGGCGCATCCTGCTGCAGGACCCGTGCCGCCTGAAGCAATACGGAATGCCCTTTCTCCGGGCCATCCATTGCAGCAGCATGCCCGACAATGAATTTGTCCGAAAACTTCTCCCTGATCTTCCTTACCTCATCCGGGTCGGGATACTCCGGGTTCCAAGCATCAGGAATGCGGACGATTGAAATCTCCGAAAAACGCTCCCGGAGACTGTTTTCCACCGCTTCTGTCAAAGCAACTACAGTCTGTGCATTCCGGTATACGGCAGAACTGTAGGAATTGGTGCGCACAGGTTTTATCAACCGGCGTGTAATCAGGTATTGCTTGCCAAACAAACTTGCGGCATACGCTGCCTGCGCTGCATGTGCTTCATGCGCGTGCAGTAAGGATGCTCTCCGACAAGCGAATACTGCCGATAATCGGTTCCTCACTCGGCAGACTTCCAAGTCCGGACTGCTTTGGAAACGATTTGCCAAAGGACCATGCCGCAACACGACGACACGCTGTCTGGATACACCCTCAGCCGCAAGCGCTTTAACCAGTATCTCGGTCTGTCGCTCACCCCCGCGCAGTTTTGGGTTGCGGGCCAGATTGACATGGCAAACTGAAACATCGCCCTGGAGCCTCTCCCGATTCCATAACTTGGCACGGTACTGCGGAGATTGCGTGGCTAGTCGGCGAATCAGCCAGAAAGGACCAATCAACGTGCGGTACGCCCTTGACGCATACCAGCTGCCCCGGAACTTCCAGAAAATGCTCCAGATTGCTTTGATCCCCCATGACAAATCAAGGATCAGATCAGAAGAAACTTTTATCTCTACAGAATCTCCGTTTTTTAATTGAAATTTATCCCTAAGCCGGTAGGGAGAGAGAACCTCGACGATGTGCAGGGGGTGGCCTTTAGCCCTGGTGATCAGGCAACGACTCCCGTTGATTTCTGCAGCCCAGTAATAAGCACGATGTCCTCCGGGAAACGCGGCTTTCTCTGGGTCAAATCGTATGGGCTTCTCAAGCGCAACGTTCAGTGAGCCCGGGGCTTGGAGTTCCCCGAAAAAGTCCGAGATTGGCGATTGGACGACTCTTGGTCGGGAAGCAGTACCACGTCCACTGATCACGCGACCGCGCAAAACAAAATGTGATGCCTGTTTAGGCATGAAGTTCCAGTTTAAGTTGAGTGGGTGAAATTCTTATCAATTTTACAAGCAGTCATAGAACTAATCGATTGTACGCACTCAGAAAAATTGCATTGCTAAAATTGGGCCGCCCAGTCGTACCTACTGCAAAGGAAAGAATCATGAATGCTACACAAAATAAGGATCGGCCATATTGGTTTGTCGGCTCATATGCTCCCATAATGATGAGACACAACGATTTATAAATGAAGGAAGATGGGAAACAAACAATCCGCGAGAAACTACCCAGAACTTCGTGAATGAAATCGAAATCGGTGACTGCATCGCAATTAAGTCCACTTTTGTAAAAAAGCATAACCTACCATTTGAGAATCACGGAAAAAATATGGGAGTCATGCGGATTAAGGCGATCGGAGTTGTCACGGGGAACCCCCGAAACGGCCTGACTCTCAAAGTCGATTGGACTCGAGAAGAATCGGAACGCGACTGGTATTTTTACGTGGGACAACATACTGTTTGGAAGGTAAGTGCTGGCAGTTGGCCTGCTGATGCACTTCATGCAACCATTGACGGGCTGTTTCATGCTTTGACAAGCATTCTCGGGCAGTTCGTCTATGCTGTTGTATGCAGGAAACTGTCCGTTTGCTAGCAGGACGAAATAAATCTATGGAGAATATCAAGTTCTTCACGAAATGCTGGGTCGCCAATATGAGGACAATTGGAGGCTATCTCGACCAGACTGGTGTAAGAAGTTGACTGAGGAATCAAACCTAGCGTATATCGTGCTACAGTCGAATTGCCATCGCCCAAGAGTTGTTCTATCAACGCAGGGGCTAACGTAGCTTCTACTTTATCTAATTCCTCGATAGCCTGGCACCTCCGAATGGCCCTGGCATCTGTATTTAGCAAATCCCTCACAGCGGGGAAAATGCTTGTAGTCGCGGGGGAATCTGAATGGCTCGAGTTCTGGAGAACTGATATAGGGTCTGACGCGCATAACGCATTCGGCAAGGTCGATATCAAGAAAGTGCTCGCATGCTGTGAAACTACGGCCGTCTCCCCACTCCTCCCGAAAGGGCTAACCCCCGGACCCACAATGAAAACAGGGATATTCTTAGCAGCCACAGACTGCACAGCATTTCGAATGTGGGGATCACGCAAAGACGTACCTACAAACAGTGCCAAGTCACAACCATCAGCCGCATTAAGAAATGCCTGTGATAATCGTGGGTACGGCGCTTTAGTCAACATCTTTTCCCTAGAGGGTAGTACAAGTGCAGAATTAAACTTCTGTGTTTCAAGCATTAGCACCGAACGGCCAAATAAAGGCATTGGATGTCGCAATTTCATCGGATCACCTACTTGCTCATCCGCAAACCAATCTGTTGATCCATGGAGTTTGATAAGTGTCGGGCAGTATTCGTTCTCTTTGAATCCGACCCATTTCGCAATCTCCTCTTCAGCAAATATTTCGAATCCATCATCCAAGCGAACCCCCACCCCATTGGCCGCCAACTCAATCGCACGATCATAGTTAGTGGTGACAAAAGAAATCTCAGCTTTCTCAGTGGCTCGAAGAACCTCGCCCCACATTAGACATGCTTCCTTAGCTGAGACGCGCTCTGCTGCATGTTGCACAAACCATTCAACCTCGGCGCGAACTTTTGCGACACTTTCCAAACCATCCGTGTCGTGCCCAATTGATGTTAATGAAGATTCCGCCATGCATATTCGGTCTAATTCTTCAATAAGGTGTTCTATGTCTAGGTTGTTTTCCATAATCTTTTGAACTAAGTCCGGCTCGACTTTCCACTGGTGAGAGTGGCTAAGGAATTCTGTAGCTAGCCCCGTCATGTCTGGAACTCCTAACTCGACTGATGTCCCAGCACCCGCAAAAAGCAGAACCTTCACGACAATAGACTCCTGATAAATCGGCGGCGGATTGGCCCAAGAATCTCAGGCTCTGCTTGGATTTCCCTGACCACCGCAGCTACTTGGGTTAATTGTTCGTGGGCATGGCGGACTGCGCTTTCGACTAAAGCAATGGGGCCATTGTTCGTTTTTAGAACATCCTCCACAAGCATCTTGCCTGCCTGATGATCTATATTGATGATCAGTCGACTCTGCAAACGCAAGACCGGGGGACTATCATTTCCCAATCGCACGAGATCGACCACTGGAGGCCCTGTAAACAGTGGGCCTATAGGTTCGATCTGCGTTAAAATCTCTTCTGCTTTTTCTGCAAGCATTCCAAGTGACGGCAGTTCTGTGACAAAGACTTGCAAAATTAAATCTGCCGTCGTGCCAAATTGATAATTGGCATATCGCATCCACGATTTATCACGGCGGATTCCTCGAATTACCGTGCCGCCAGTATTTCTCAATAGCCTAAGGGCAGACTGCACTACATCGTTGGTTTTCTCACCAGCAAGTGGAGCAACAAATACCGGAGTTTGAAGCCCCTTTATTTTTTCAATAGAAACCGGTTCCCACTGATTCCCTACAGCCAATTCGAAAGCAGGTAGTGACCGGAACACTGAATCCCATAATTGAACAACCTGCGTATAAGCTGTATCTCTGGGCAATGAGAGCCATAAGTTCGCCCACCGATTTTCAGTCCATTTGTTCAGGGCCCCGCGTTCTATCGCAACAGAAAGTTGTTTTACTAAAGCCTCCAAAATTGATGGATGGCATGATGCGAGGAAATTTGTTACCTCTTCTTGGAATTGGTCTTCTATAAAACCCTCCCGATTCAGGCGTGGTTTGAAATGTTTAGGATCCACATTGATTGAACCTTCAATGCCCCAAAGGCCTTTTACCTCGAATTCTTGTACAAATACTCCGCGATAGAGCACTGCCACCGTCGAAATCCCCGTCATCGTGTCCCAATCAGTTGGATCAGACACTGGGCCGAGATGGGCACCCTCAACCCATTGAGGCAATTCCACACCAAGCAGTTCAGCCAACTGGGATGCCCCTCCCTGCTGCAGCATACGCTCATCTGGAAACAATTGAGTCGACAAGCCTTCGACATCGCGACACCAGTGCGGAAAACTCTCAACTAACACATTGAATGTAGCAATATCCCTAATATGAATCGTTATTGTTGTACCTTGGGTTTGTTGCGTGGACGACAACTCAGTAGATTCTCCACCGGACAACATGTCCCTATCAAAAGATAGGCCGACAGGATCAGTCTCGCCATCGTAAGTCTGGAGATCAAATGATTCGCCAGCCATGAAATAGCTGACAACTCCTATTCCGAATTCACCTACTGACGTTCCCCCCTGTTCCCCTGTCGCTGCAGAAGCACCGATTTTGGCGAAAAGAGCATTAATATCCGTTTTGCTCATTCCCACCCCATTGTCAGCCACTATTAAAGTCAATCTGTCACGATCAAAAGAAACCTGTATGTCTGGAACAACATCGGAAGTATGTTGCTGACGTCGGCTCACTGCATCAATTGCGTTAAGAATGGCTTCCCGCAAAGTAGCACTCGGGTTTGAATAGAAACGATCCCCTGTCAATAGATTTAGAATCCTTTCTTGATCGAGGCTGAATTTCGGCGGCCAGTTGTTGCCTATCATTTGCTGAAAGCTTTGTCGTGGGTCTCCGCCACAAAGTTATTGTGGGATATGTGGCCTAATATCTAGGCCACTTGACGAGATATTCTAATGAGTTGTTTTTTATAAAGTTAATGAAAAAATTATTCGGCAAAGCATTTCCGCACGGAGTGGGTTTAATAACATCGTTCAATGTTGGATTATACGTGCCTAATGTCCACCTAGGATAAAACTACCCGCCCATCCTTGCTAAAATGCGGCATCCGACTACTGTGCCCTCATGGAGTTCCTAAAGCCCCGCATCCTCAAGGCCCGCCAGAAAACTCTTGCCTTGCTCCTGCCCTGTCTTTCGCCCGTCCAGGATGACCTTGGAAATGTCCCAGTGTCGATGCAGCAGGACCCCCATGTGAACGGTGTCTTGATCGGCCTGACCGAACGTGTCTGCACCCATTTCAAAGTCACCCGGGCGATCCTCATCCATCGCGTGATTGCCTCCGTGTTCGAGGAAATCTACCGCCGTGAGGCAACCGCTGTCTTGACGCAATGCGACGAATTTCTGGAAGACCCTCAGTCCGAGCTATCCCGTGCCCGTGCCAGCATCAACGAACCGCAACCGGAAACTCCAGATCCCAACTGGGTGAGCGACCTGAACGACTACATCCAGAAAAACTACGAACGCCCCGACATCCTAGTACTCTGAACCTCTTATTTATGGACATTGCCCTGCACCGCTCAGCCTCCGACATTGAGGAAGACCTGGAGTATTACTTCAGCGAACAACGCGACAAGCACAACCAGATCCGCCCCTCGGACGACATCCGGAGTTTCACCACGGATTCTCCCAATTTCACGGGAAATCCCGGCAAGGGCGAGACCGGCAATGTGTTCTATCCATTCGCGCCATTCTCACTGGACCGGATCTTCATCGGAATCAGTTTTCCTTTGTTCTCCAACAATTGGGGCGCGGCATTCCTGCGCCACCTGCTGAGCCTGATAAAACCCGACGGCGCCGTCATCCTCCCGGTCTACCCGGAAGTCCAGGCGCGCGACCAGGGCCTGTGGTGTCGCAGTTCCTTGGAGAATATCTTCCGCAGCCGCTCACGGTATATCGGCATCAGCAATATCTGGGCGGAAAACGACGGCGTCATGTCAATGCGAGTCGGCCGACGCTGGCCTCCTGTCATTCCGAGCACGGCCCGGTGGCTCTTTGAACAGTCTCCACGATGCGCAATGGCCTTGGGGCTCGAAGGAAGAGCCGAAATAGTCCGAGGGTTCTGGGAGTCTGAAATTCGACGCTTCTGGCGTCTCGGCCGCCATCACGCCGTGATTGAGCAAATCATCCGCAACCAATATGGCCCACGCCGTTCGGTGCGCCTGGCGGCAACCGGCGCGGATGCAGGCCTTCTTTCGCTCGAATGCCTCTACAGTCCTTATACTCGCGTTACTCGGGCCTTTGTCCTCGGTTCCATGGAATCTCCCGACACCCTGCAGGCCCTGGATCAAGCCTGTTCAACCAAGGAGCACGGCCCTCTGGAATGCCCCGATCCGGCCGACACCGAAAACTCCTGCGATGTGCTGTGCGTCACCGACCCGGGCACCTTGGACCTAGACTTGGCCTCACGCCAACTTTCTGCAGGCGGCACGCTCATCCTGGCACCCGAATGTACTGGATCGAACCCGGAATTCGGCTCAGAGTTTGGTGAGCCGGAATTTTATTCAGATGTGGTCGCGCAACGCCTTCATCGCAGCGTTCCGATCTACCACTATTCCGAACGGATCGAAGAGGAAATCGATCAGCAAACTGAATCACGCCAAGGCGCCTTCACGGTTTTACGCAAGGCCTAGAGCCACTGCCAGACCGCTCCCGCGATGAACGCCACACTGACGATCAGGGCTACTGCATTGAACAACACAGGCTTCCAACCCGCATCCCTCTTCCCCTGCCGTAGCCGTCCAACCTCATGGATCAGCATGTTCCCGCTGACCAGCGCCGGAAGGATCGCCAGCACACCAAACAGTGTCAACCCGTAACGGTAGTGTGGCAGATTGATGATCCAGTGCCAGTCCCATTCCATTCGATTGTCCCGCTCATCCCGCTCGCATCGACAGTATACGGGCTGGCTGCTGGTGCTTGCCTTTCTGGCTGCCTTGTTTGCCCCCACCGCAGAAGCCAAATCCGGCGACCGCGAACTGGCGGCTCAACGCACGGTCTACAGCCAAGCCCTGAAAGCCCTGCGTAAAGGCCAGACCAAGCGTTTCCGCCAGCTGTACAAGCAACTCGGCGACTATGCGCTGGTTTCCTACCTCGACTACCACTACCTGGTTGCGCGTCGCGGCGGGTCGCACGACAAGCAGATTGCCGAGTTCATCGTCAACCACAAAGGCTCCCACCTGAGCCGCCGGCTGAGCAACGCCTGGCTGCGCTCCCTGTTCAAGCGCCGCCAATACACCAAGCTGATTAGTGCCTACCAGGAATACGGCGATGTCAGCCTCCAGTGCCTGTACGTCCGTTCTCATATCCGCCTCAAAAGATCCACCAAAGAGCTTGAGCCGTTGATCCACTCTATCTGGCTACACGGCAAATCCCGGCCCAAGATCTGCGATCCCCTGCTCAAATGGTTCCAGAGCAATGGACTGACCAATGACCTGGTCTGGCAGCGCATCCAGTTGAGCATGGACAAGCGCAACACCCGACTGGCCCGTTACCTCAAACGCTTCCTGCCGAAAAAGGAGCGCGCCTGGGTCGACCTCCTGATCCGGGTTCACCGAAATCCTAAGCGCTACCTGAGAGACCCTCGTCTTAAATCCGCCAGTCCCCACGCAAGCCGGATCGTCTCGCACGGCATCAAGCGCCGCGCACGTAAAAGCCCCGAGGCCGCCTACGAATGGTATGAAGGATTCCGCAAAGCCAAGGTGCTCAGTCTCAAGCAGGTCCAGGACCTGCGTTATCACATCGCCCTGGAAGCTGCCAGCGACGGATTGCCTCTGGCCCATTCATTGATGGAAGCCACGCCCCCTTATCTGCGCGACGGCACGTTCCGACACATGCGCCTGCGCCTGGCCCTGCACGAAAGGGACTGGCAAAAGATCCTGGAAGCCTCCCAGGAATTGCCGAATGCCTATCCGTACAAGCAGATGGGCCCGTACTGGCAAGCCCGTGCGCTGAAGCAACTTGGTCGTGCCGCCGAAAGTGCCAAGTTGTTCGAAAAAATCGCCCACCACCGCGGCTACTACGGATTTCTGGCAGCCGAGCGACTCAACCGGCCGCATTCCCTGAACAACGCCCCCACCCCACTGGACAAAGTCTCCACGGAAGAACCGCCCGCGCTGAAGCGCGCCCGCGAGTTCCTTCACCAAGGGAGCATCATGAACGCGCGTGAGGAATGGTACGACCTGATGGGTCAAGGCAGCGAGGAACAACTCAATCGCGCGGCCATCGCCGCCAACCAGTGGGGTTGGTATGAAGGCACCATCCGCGCCTTCGGGAAAAACCGAAATTTCGACGATCTCAAGCGCCGCTTTCCGCGGGCTCACGCCGACCTGTTCGAGAAAGAGGCTCGCCGCAACAAGGTTGATTCTTCCCTGCTGTTCGCCATCTCGCGACGCGAAAGTGCTTTCGCGGCTGACACACGCTCCCGGGCTGGAGCCGTCGGCCTGATGCAGCTAATGCCAGGAACCGCGCGGCAGGTCGCCCGATCCCTCAAACTCAAGCATCCCCGGACCCAGTCCCTCAAAAGGCCCTCGCTGAATATCCGCCTGGGCAGTCGCTACATTGCCGACATGCTCAAGCGCTACGACGGCAATCCCGCTATGGCCTTGGCTGCCTACAACGCCGGCCCCGGATCCGTCGACCGCTGGCGTCCTGATTTCGAGACGGATGCAGACATCTGGATCGACACCATCCCGTTCGAGGAGACTCGAAAATACGTTCGCATCGTGCTGGAATACGCTGCCATCTATCAATGGCAGGCCGGTCGGAAAACCTCGCCGATCTGGCCGCAGATCCAGCCGATCCGCCCCTGACTGCCCGCACGCGGGCTGCGATCAGGCTTTTGCCGCCTGCAAGGCCTGGTCGAGATCTTCGAGAATGTCGTCGATGTGCTCGATGCCGATCGACAGACGCACCATGTCCGGACTCACTCCGGCCGCCTTCATGGACGCTTCGTCCAACTGGCGGTGGGTGGTGGTGGCCGGGTGGCAAGCCAGTGACTTGGCGTCTCCGATGTTGACCAGCCGGACGATCAGGTTCAAGGCATCGATGAACCGCCCCCCCGCTTCCGCGCCACCCCTGATCCCGAAGCTCATGATGGACGAGGCCTTCCCGTCCATGTAGCGCTGCACCCGGTCGTGGTGCGGATGATCCTCGAGTCCGGCGAACTTCACCCAGGTCACCTGGTCGTGCCCCTGCAGGAATTTCGCCACCTTTTGAGCATTTTCGCAATGCCGCTCCATGCGCAGCGGCAAAGTCTCGAGACCCTGCAAAACCAGGAAGCTATTGAACGGCGACAGTGCCGCGCCCATGTTGCGCAACGGAATCAACCGAACCCGTGTGATATAGGCTGCCGCGCCAAGATCAGTGTAGACCACGCCGTGATAGGACGCGTCCGGCTCGCTCATCATGGGGAAACGGTCCGCATGGTCGAGCCACGGAAACTTTCCGGAGTCCACGACGACGCCGCCGATCGACGTGCCGTGCCCACCCATGTACTTGGTCAGGGAATGAATCACGACATCGGCCCCAAATTCGAATGGCCGGCACAGCACCGGTGTCGGGACGGTGTTGTCCACCACCAGCGGCAATCCATGTGCATGCGACACATCGGCCAGCGCTGTCAGATCCGCAATGTTGCCGAGCGGATTCCCGATCGTCTCGCAGAAAACCAGCCGCGTGCGGTCGTCGATGCTTGCCTCCAGTGCCTCCAGGTCGTCCGGATTCACGAAACGCACTTCGATCCCCAGTCGCGGCAAGGCATGCGCGAACAGGTTGTATGTACCACCGTATAGGGTATGCGCGGAAATGATGTTGTCGCCACTGCCCGCGATGGTGAAGATTGCGTCAGTGATGGCCGCCATCCCGGAGGACAGCCCCAGCGCCCCGACGCCTCCTTCCATTTCGGCAACACGCTTCTCCAGCACCGCCGTGGTCGGGTTCATGATGCGGGTGTAGATGTTGCCCTCGACCTTGAGGTCGAACAGGTCCGCCCCATGCTGCGTGTCGTCAAAAGCGTATGACGTGGTCTGGTATACCGGCACGGCCACCGCCTTGGTCGTCGCTTCCGGTTCGTAGCCGCCATGTACGGCTAAGGTTTCCATCTTCATGTGTAATCCTCAATGCTGGCACGGTCCGTGCCGGATTTATCCAACCCTTCCGTATGCGTTTGATTCAGGTTACACAGCAGATGCCGGAAAGGCAGGACATCCACTTTCCTGTATTCCCCCATGGTGCACATGCGAGCCAAAACTATGCCTATTACATGAATCAGGCAATCAGTATATAGAAAGACGGGTTTTCTTTCGAAGGATTTATCCTCTATTACTGGGCAGGGTTAGGCACAGTTGCTTTTTCGGTTTGCCATTTGTCAACACGAACGGTAACTTTGACTCTATTATCTAAGGCCACTAGCATTTTCATTAGCCTATCTAGAGTAAACCGACCTAAATCTGCGTTGCGAATACGGGAAAAGTCAGCTGCGGCAAAATGAGTAATGCTTTCAGCTTTGCGCACCGTAAGATTTTGTTCGTCCAGCAGTGAAATAATCTGAGCAGCAAGAATAGCCTTAGCCTGCTTCAGGTCTGCATAAGGATCACCAAGATCGCGAAAGACATTCCCACTCCCATGGACCACCTCGTATTTATCCACTCCCATTTCCATATCTCCAGAGTTGTTTGTATTATCATTTTGTGATCACTTCTCTTTCTCTTTCAAGAACCTTAACCGTTTTCGGATAAGATCTATTTCCGCCTTTGGGGTACGAGCTCCTTTTTTAGATTTTTTTTGGAACGCGTGAATTACCCACAATTCTCCTGAAATCTCAACAGCATAAACAATACGGTACGCATTTGTCTGGTAGGGTACCGCTATCTTCATAATACCTGATCCAAGACCTTTAAGCGGCTTGGCGATATCCGCCTTTCCCCCTTCAGCAGCAATAGTCAGAGCAGTGTTGATACGATTCTGAACCGTCATGGGAAACTTGTCGTACACTTTTCGTGCCATTCGAATCCATGAAATCGGTCGAGTATCGCGGTTCATACGATGATGTTGTCATAACTGACTACATATATCAATAGTGTCTGGCGCGCCATCCCTCTATACCACACGAAGAAGTAGAATAACTATCTGCAATTTTCCCTATCTGACATACTAACTCCCGAGCATTCAGGCTCAGTACAAGATTGGAATTCCCTATGTCTCTACTGCTACCCGCTGCTCCATTCGTCCTGTACCTAGTTGCCCTGGCAGGCATCCTATCGGATAAATTAAGCCGTACCGCCACGGCCGCAGCCTGGTCGGCAGGCTGCTTGCTGCATGCCTGGATCCTGTTTGACCCTGCCAGCTCTGGGGGAAGCTTCGTATTCACGTTCTTCAATGCCATGGCATTGACCGCTCTACTGATCAACGCTCTGGTACTGGCCTGGGCCGTGTTCCAGCCAACCTGGCACTTGGGTCTGATCACCCTGCCCTGCGCGCTCGCCGCCATTTGGATCGAACCCGCTGCAGGCCCACAAGCCACAACCCTTCCGTGGAGTGTCGGTACGCACATCATGATTTCTCTTCTGGCCTACGGCACATTGATGCTGGCCGGGGTCCAAGCTTTGATGCTGTTGCTGAAGGAACATCAACTCAGCTCTCGCCACCTGGGGGATCAAATTTCCGGCCTGTTGCCGCCGTTGGACCGAATGGAGTCCTTGCTCATCAAAATCATCGCGCTGGGCCTGATCCTGCTTTCAGTCGGGCTTGCTGTCGGCGGCAGCGCACTGACCGAACCATTCAGCCCGGGCATGATCCACAAAATGGCGTTTTCCGCCTTGGCGTGGGTCACGCTTGTCGCGCTCCTTTGGGGACACTGGCAGTTTGGCTGGCGGGGACGGCTGGCCGCCGGCATGACTTTGGCTGGCTTAATCTTCCTTATCCTTGGTTTTCTCGGTACCAAACTGGTCCTAGAAATCATTCTCAACCAGCCCATTAATTAGAATGTCCCCCCTCGGCAGGCAAGAACAGAACTATTAACCAAACTCTCTATAAACTAGGGTTTCTTCCAAACCTTGAATCCCTATGGGTAATTGAGGAGACATAAATTCAAATGCCAACTCTACCTAAATCTGATGCTTTGAAGCACCTTAGAAAAGTGCGGGCCAAAATCCCTGAATTAAAGACTCTAGAGAGAACCTCAAGGGAAATACCTTCTGAGTCTAAGAAATGGGAAAGAGACGCGAAGGTTTGTATAGAAAATGTCTTCCCCGAAAAATCAGATCACATTCAGGAATTTCAAGCAGTCATGACCGGAATGTACAATTTTTCCTACTTGGATAGAGCAGACTTCGAATACAACCAAGATTACCTCAGCACATTAGAGTCAGCGGATTCAATGCTCGAATCAATGATAGAAGAAGTTGAGAAGTTTTGGCCTAGTCCCGACCAACCATCCCAAGATGATTCCCAAACAAGCATTACTAGAAAATCTAATAAAGTATTTGTGATACATGGTAAAGATGAGAGTCTTAGAGACGAAGTAAAGGCACTACTCGTCCAAGTAGGACTTGAACCAATTATTCTGTCCGAACAACCCAGCAAAGGTAGGACAATCATAGAAAAGTTTGAACAACATTCTGATGTCAGTTTCGCCGTGGCTTTATTGACTCCAGATGACCTTGGCTCGGAAAGCAACCAAAGAGAGCAGATGTTCCGTGCCAGACAAAATGTTATTTTCGAATTGGGTTTTTTCCTAGGAAAGCTTGGCCGTAAGCATGTCTGCGCCTTGACCAAAGACCCCAATATAGAAATTCCATCAGATTATTCAGGTGTTGCATATATTGATTTGAGGCAAGCCCCTGCATGGAAGTCTGAACTAGTTCGAGAACTGCAATGTGCCGGATTAGATGTCGATATTAGAAAGATTTAAGGTCTTATCCACGATAGCGCCAATAATCCCAATGGTTGTGCTCTAGGGGCAACCAATCCACAATGTTTTTCTTGTACGAATGGTAATTTGTTCCAAACTTCAAACGAGCGAGTCGATCATCCATGGGGAGCATATTGAATCCGCGATAGATTGAGCAAGTTTTAAATTTCTCTATCAGCTCGCGTTCTAATTCCATCATTTCCCACTCAGTCCCAACTCCCTCAACAGCCCAGTCAAAATTTTGTTCATAGGTCAGAGCGAGCAGAACTAGATGGGAGTTAAAGACCCTGTAATTAAGTGACCTCAACGCTTTTTTCGAAAACCCCACCTGGTCAAGATAGCCATCTTTCATGGCACGGCGGATAATATTTGCCTCCTCGAAATGTTCAGCCTTTCTTTCATCAAGAGACTTGCACGTCATTCCAATATATTTCTTTCCGGTAGCCCTATGTGTTGCGGAGTAGCAAATACATTTCATAGCCATACGAACCTACAGTAACAGTTCATCCGTCAAGCGGCATCTCCTGTATTGGCCGGTTTCTCTTGGTTGCTCACGCTGGGCTTGTTTGAGCGTCCAGCAAACCAATACGATATGACCGCTGCACTGACCGGCAAGATCGTGAGAAAGATGTCCTTGGCTTCTTGGTAGGAATTTTCGCCGTCTAGAAGTAGCACTGTAGCAATCATAACGGCTCCCCCGCCAAACAAGAAAGCGGCAGCACTATATGTAACGTACACGCGAACCTTACTTTTACGATTCTCGCGTTCTTCAGAGGTAGCATCTGTCACATGAATCTCCAGCCTATGAGAGATGAATATTCTACTATAAATAGTGTTTGAAAACCTCCAAACTACTGCATGATGTATGAGGGTTTGACGGGGCAAGAATTTTTCTGTATAGCCACACTCCCCGTTATTAAGTCGGTATTACCCGTGCCCTGCAGAATTGGAATTACTACCGCTCCCAGCCTACGGAAAAAATACTGGGAGGGAAGGGTTTTCGGCCTACGGAATTGGAAAATTCTTCGGTGGTGCAATAGTTAGGCGTGAAGCTCAACGCTGGGAAAACATTTTGGCGCGCCAATACCGTTGCGAATCATATCCAGGAAGAGCTGGAACCGGATACAGGAAATGGTGTGTCTATTATTTTAAATTTGTAGGTTACCGGCGCTGAGGGAACATTTGCATGAACAAGCGGCAACTTATGGTCTGCGCAATCGCGCTATTCTGTGATGGGTGGTCACGGGAACAGATAGCGTCCGCATTGGGCATAGACGAACGATATGCCCAAGATTTGATTGAGGCGGGAGCAGACGCGCAGGCCGCCAGCACGATGGGCTATATGGAGAGCTGCCCAGCGGGAAAAGGCTGGACAGTAAGTGCGCGCGTGGATAATGGCGAAATCTTAAATAAAGTAAAAAGCGTGCCCTGATGCCGATTACCAATATCGAGGCGCAGTGTTTCTCTATTTCTAGTAATGTTAGAAATTCTTTAGCAATATAACTAACACGGAGGCAAAACATGGAATACCTTCACCACAACTTGGGCTCAAGGCAACAAGGTGAGATCGTTGAGGTTACGCTTACTAATGGAGCCAACGTCCGACTCATGAATAATTTGAATTTTTTAAACTATAAGAGTGGGCGTCGATGCTCTTTTTTGGGGGGATTAGCCAAAGAATCGCCAGTTAGACTCGAAATACCAAATTTTGGTCACTGGCATGTGGTCATTGACATGGAAAGCTTGCGCGGAAGCACACGGGCCGAGGTTATGGTGCTGCCAAATTCTTGACTCAAATTGAGTAACGATTCTAGAGGCAAGAATTCCAGTCTTTCATCTCCCCAGGTCGTCTTTTGCTCACAACAAAGTTAATTACCCTCTCGATATTCAGCGACCGACTTCCTAATTCCCTCGGTGTCTAAACCTATTGAAGCCAGCTGCTCCTCGCGGTTCCCGTGCTCGACATAGTGATCGGGAAGACCTAGTTGAAGCAGTCGGGTAGAACCATCCCACTCCAATTCCTCAGCCACCGCGCTGCCTGCCCCGCCTGCCACCACGTTGTCTTCGACCGTCACCAGCAGGCTATGAGCCCCGGCCACCTCGTTCAGGCACTCCACATCCAAAGGTTTGACGAAGCGCATGTCGATCAGCGTCGCGTCCAGTTCCTCCGCAATCGGGCTCACCTGATCCAATAGGCTGCCGAATACCAGAAACGCGACCTCGCTCCCTTCGCGAACCTTCCGCGCCTTGCCAATCGGGATCGGCTCCAAGGTTTCTTCGATCTCGGTACCCGGCCCCTTGCCGCGCGGATAGCGTACCGCCGCCGGACTTTCATGAAGATACCCGGTCGTCAGCATCTTCCGGCACTCGTTTTCATCGGATGGCGCCATGATCACCATGCCCGGCAAGCAACGCAGATAGGACAGATCAAACGCGCCGACATGGGTTTTCCCGTCGTTTCCGACCTGCCCCGCCCGATCAATTGCCAGCAACACATCCAATTCCTGCACCACGATGTCGTGAACCAACTGGTCGTAGCCGCGTTGAAGGAAAGTCGAATAGATGGCCACCACCGGCTTCGCGCCCGCGCAGGCCATGCCTGCAGCCACTGCAACCGAGTGCTGTTCGGCGATGCCGACATCAAAATAACGGTCCGGATACTCTTTTTCAAAGCGGACAAGGCCACTGCCCTCTCTCATCGCCGGAGTAATCGCCATCAACCTTGAATCCGCGGCAGCCTGGTCACACAACCAGCTTCCAAAGACCTGCGTATAGGTCGGCTTCCCGTCCGATCCTTTCTTCTGCACACCGATTTCCGGATCGAAGATCGGCACCGCGTGATAACCCACGGGATCTCCTTCGGCCGGCTCGTAGCCCATCCCTTTCTGGGTGATGACGTGCAGCAGGCGTGGGCCGGTCTGGTCACGCATCTGCTCCACGATTTTCAGCAACCCCAGCATGTCGTGGCCGCCGATCGGTCCGAAGTACTGCACCCCCAGTTCTTCGAACAGCGTGCCTGGCAAGATCATCCCCTTGAGATGTTCTTCCATTTTCATTGCGAATTTTTTAACCCGCGGCACCGAACTCAGCATGCGTTGGCCCGTTTCACGCACCGAGGTGTACAGGCTCCCTGCCAGCAGGCGGGTCAGGTAACGGGACATGGCGCCCACATTCGGCGAAATCGACATTTCGTTGTCGTTGAGGATCACCAGCACGTCCGCATCGGAGACCCCCAGATGATTGAGTGCTTCGTAAGCCAGGCCAGCGCTCAATCCACCGTCCCCAATCACCGCAATCGATTTGCATGATTTCCCTGCATTGCGACTGCCTAGCGCCATACCCAAGGCCGCGCTGATCGAAGTACTGGAATGCCCCACTCCGAAACTGTCGTAAGGGCTTTCATGCCGTTCCGGGAACGGCGCCAAGCCGCCCCAGCGGCGAATCGTCTCCAATTGGTCGCGGCGCCCCGTCAGGACCTTGTGGCCGTAGCTCTGGTGTCCCACATCCCAAACCAGATAGTCTTCCGGCGTGTTAAACGCGTAGTGCAAGGCCACGGTCAGTTCGACCGCGCCGAGGCTGGCCCCGAAATGCCCGCCACAGCGGGCCACGCCCTGAATCAGGAACTCGCGAAGCTCGTTGGCAACCGCTGGAAGATTCTCGCGATCCAACGCGCGTAAATCAGCCGGGCTCTCGATCTTCGATAGAAAAGGAAAGTCATCCACGACTAGTCATCCATGTCTTTGTTGTCATCGCCCATGAGATCCATGGACTGGGCGGCGGTTTCCCCGCCTTCCTGTTCCACGATCTTGTCGACTCTCTGTTGCGCCTGATCCAGGCGCTCGCGCAAGGTCCGCACCAAGGCGACGCCACTCTCGAAATCCTGCAGCGACTCCTCCAGCGAGATCTCACCGCTTTCCAGACGTTCGACCAGATCCTCCAACTGCTTCAGAGAATCCTCAAAGGGGAAAACTTGGGCTTCTTCCGGTTGATCTGCCATACCTCGCCACCGAAAAATTAGGTTGCGGTTAGTTTATCATCGGACTTGCGCCCGTTACAATGAAAATTCAGAAATCAAGTGCCAGCCATGCCTACTGAATCCCACTCAAGCCTTTACGCCCTCGACGACTGGACCGTCCTCGGTATCGGCGGAGTCGACGCCTCTGATTTCCTACACGGCCAGTTCACCAACGACCTCCTGGCACTGCCCGGAGACCAAGCTCAGTTGTCCGCCTACTGCATGCCCAAGGGGCAGATGATCGCCAACTTCCTGCTCTGGCGTACCGCCGAGGGTCAATATCGACTGGCACTCCCTTCGGATCTCGCCCAAGCCGTGTCGCAACGGCTGCAACTGTTCAAGCTGCGCTCCGACGTTGAAATCGAATCGCTTGCGGAGTCGGTCTCCCTTTTCGGAATCACGGCGTCCTACCCCGAAGAACACCCCGCATCGCCGGTCGAGTTGCCTCAATCCCCACTCGGCAAAACGGAAACCGGCCCGTACACCGCCATCGCCTGGCCGGGATCACGCCCCCGGTGGCTGGTGGCCTGCCCCCCGGATGCGGCGGCCGCCCTGTGGGAAGGCAGCGAAGCTCCAGGCTCGGGCTCCGACCTGTGGCGGCTTTGGGACATCGAGGACGGCCTCCCGTTCGTGCGTGCCGAGAACCGCGAGCAGTTCGTCCCGCAGCACCTGAACCTCGACCTGGTCGACGCCATCAGTTTCAGCAAGGGATGCTACCCCGGCCAGGAAGTGGTCGCACGAATGAAGTACCGCGGCCAGATCAAGTTCCGCACCTATCGCTTGAGCGGCGATTGCGACGAAGTCCCGATCCCGGGCGACCCCATCCATCTGAGCGAAGACCCCGACGCCCGCCCCTGCGGGCGGGTGGTCGACGCCCGCATCCCGCCGGGCGGCGGTCCCTGCCAGATACTGGCCTCCGTCCGTGCGGCGGATGCCGGCCAGCCACTGCGTGCGCAACGTCCGGACGGCCCGTCTCTCGAACAGCTCCCGCTCCCCTACGAACTGACCGAGGGCGATTGACATGTCCCGAATGATGCTGATTCTTTACGTAGCGATCCTGTTGCTGATCGGCGGCTACATCCTGTTCAACCGCCAGCGTGACATAGGCATGCTTCTCTACATTCTGGGGGCGATCGCCGCCGGGCTGGCGGTCATCGGTTTTCTGGACGTTATCTGATTGCTCAGCCCGCTTCCGGGCGCATATGCGGGAACAGCAGTACGTCCCGAATCGACGGCGCGTCGCAGAGGAACATTACCAACCGGTCGATACCGATTCCAATGCCGGCCGTCGGCGGCATACCGTATTCCAAGGCACGGATATAGTCGGCGTCGTAGTGCATGGCTTCCTGATCGCCGGCATCCCGCTTCTCCACCTGTGCCTGGAAGCGTTCCGCCTGATCCTGCGGATCGTTCAACTCGGAGAAACCGTTTGCGATCTCCCGCCCGGCTATGAACAACTCAAAGCGGTCGACAAAGTCGGGATCATGATCGCAGCGCCGCGCCAGCGGCGAGACTTCGAGTGGATATTCGGTCACGAACGTCGGCTGCTCCAACTTTTCTTCCACCGATGCCTCGAACAGGTCGAAAAGCAATCCTCCCAAACCCCGCTTCTTATCGACATCCACCCCGTTGTCCCGGCATAACCCCGCCAGCAGTTCCCGGTTGGACAGGTCGGCGGGCTCCAGGCTCGGATGATGCGCCAGCACCGCGTCGGTCAGCGTCATGCGCTGGAACGGTTTCTTCAAGTCGTATTCCTGATCCTGGTAAGACACGGTCGTGCCGCCCAGGACGGCCTGCGCCATCTCCCGTATCAGTTCCTCCGAAAGGTCCATCAGGTCCTGGTAATCGGCAAACGACTGGTACAGCTCCATCATGGTGAATTCCGGGTTATGCCGTGACGACACCCCCTCGTTGCGGAAGCTGCGGTTGATTTCGAATACTTTCTCGAACCCGCCGACCACCAGGCGCTTGAGATACAGTTCGGGAGCGACGCGCAGAAACAAGTCCTGGTGCAGCACGTTGTGATGCGTCACGAAAGGACGTGCCGTCGCGCCGCCTGCGATCGGATGCATCATGGGCGTCTCGACTTCCAGGAAGCCTCGTTCCTCCAGTTGCCGCCGCAGGCAGTTGAGCAACCGGCTGCGCCGCTGGAACACGCCTCGGGCATCACTGTTCATGATCAGGTCCACGTGACGCTGCCGGTAGCGCTGCTCGATATCGGTCAGCCCGTGGTACTTCTCGGGGAGCGGCCGCAGGGACTTGCTCAGCAACCGCACTTCCTGTACGTCCACCGACAATTCCCCGGTCTTGGTTTTCATCAGCACGCCCTGCGCACCGATGATGTCGCCGATGTCCCAGGTCTTGAAGTCGGCGTAGGCCTCCTCGCCCAGCCCGTCGCGACGCACCAGCAGCTGAATCCGCCCGGTCCGGTCCTGCACATGCGCAAACGCAGACTTGCCCATGACGCGGCGGCTCATCAAACGCCCGCCCAAGGCGACGCGCACCTGGCCGTCGGTCAACTCCTCCGCCGACTGCTCCGCATGCGCCTCGTTCAGTTCAAGCGCCGTGTGCGTGGGCCGGAAATCGTTCGGATACGTCCAGCCGGACGCCCGCAGTTCCTGCAGTTTCTCCTGACGCTGCGCAAGCAGACGCTCTTCGCCTGTTTTTGCCTTCCCCATTACAACCCCGCTTTCAGACTGGCTTCAAGAAAAGCGTCGAGATCGCCATCCAGCACGGTCTGCGGCGTGCCCGTCTCGACTTGGGTGCGCAGATCCTTGATCCGCGACTGGTCCAGCACGTAGGAGCGGATCTGGCTGCCCCAGCCAATGTCCGCCTTGTCCCCGCTCTGCTGTTCGGCCTCGCGCCGCTTCTGCTCTTCCAGCTGGTAGAGCTTTGCCCGCAACTGCCGCATCGCCATTTCCTTGTTCTTGTGCTGGGAACGACTATTCTGACATTGTGTGACCACGCCGGTCGGAAGATGCGTGAGCCGCACCGCCGATTCGGTCTTGTTGACGTGCTGGCCTCCGGCCCCGCTGGCCCGGTACACGTCGATTCTCAGATCGCTCGGATCGATCTCGATTTCAATCTCGTCGTTGACCACCGGCGAGACCACCACCGCGGCGAACGAGGTGTGCCGCCGATTGCCGGAGTCGAACGGCGACTTGCGCACCAGGCGATGCACGCCGGTTTCCGTGCGCAGCCAACCAAAACAGTAGTCGCCGGTGTACTTGATGGTCGCGCTCTTGATGCCCGCCACTTCACCGGCCGAGGCGGCGATCAATTCGGTTCCGTAGCCGCGCTTCTCCCCCCAGCGCAGGTACATGCGCAGCAGCATCTCGGCCCAGTCCTGCGCCTCGGTTCCGCCGGAACCGGCCTGAATGTCGAGGAAGGCGTCACCTGAATCGAAACGCCCGGAGAACATGCGCTGGAACTCCAGGTCGTGCACCTGCTTCGCGCAGTGCCGGATATCCACCGCCAAGGCTCCCATCGTGTCCTCGTCCTGCTCCTCCTGGGCGATGTCCAGCAGTTCGCCGGCATCACTCAGGGAACTGCCGAGTTCGTCGAGCGTCTCGACGATGGACTCCAGGCGGGCACGCGTCTGGCCCAGTTCACGCGCCTGGTCCGGATCCTTCCAGATTTCGGGGTTTTCCAGCTGCTGCTTTATCTCGTCCAGCCGGCGGCGCTTGCCGTCGAGGTCAAAGATACCCCCTAAGCGCGTCCACCCGCTGTGTCAGGTCGCGCAACTGTTCCGGCAGTGAGAGTTCTTCCATGGTCGGGGCCTCGCAGGCGGCGAATTATACGCGGACTTGACCGGAGCCATACACCACGAACTTCTGGCTGGTCAGCCCTTCCAGGCCCACCGGCCCCCGGGCATGCAGCTTGTCCGTGCTGATTCCAATCTCCGCGCCCAACCCGTATTCGAAGCCGTCCGCGAATCGAGTCGAGGCATTCAGTATCACCGAACTGGAGTCCACTTCGCGCATGAACCGCTTCGCCCGCTCCTCGTCCGTGGTGACAATGGCGTCCGTATGGTGCGAGCCGTATTTTTCAATGTGGTCAATCGCCTCGTCGAGATCCGCGACCACCCGCACCGACAGGACCGGCGAGAGGTATTCCTCGCTCCAGTCACCCTCAGCCGCGGGCACGGCCTGCTCCAGCAGATCGCAGGTCCGAGGGCAGCCTCGTATCTCCACGCCATGCTCGGCATAAACGTCGCCTAGAACCGGCAACAGTTCTTCCGCACGGGACTCCGCGATCAACAGGGTCTCCATCGCATTGCACACCCCGTAGCGCTGGGTCTTGGCATTGACGGCAATCTGGATCGCCTGGTCCCGGTCGGCCGTATCGTCGATGTACACATGGCACACGCCATGCAGGTGCTTGAGGATCGGGATATGGGTCTGATCGTGAACCCGCTTGATCAGCTCCGTCCCGCCCCGAGGAATGATCAGGTCCACCCACTCGTCCATCTTGAGCAGCGCGTCGATCGCGGCCCGGTCCGTGGTCGGCAGCAACTGTGCGCCCTCCGGAGGCAGCGAAGCCTGACGCAGGCCTTCCTGCAGGCATTCCACCAGTGCCTGGTTGGAACGGTACGACTCGGTGCCGCCGCGCAGGATTACCGCATTGCCGGACTTGATGCACAGTCCGCCCGCTTCTACCGTCACCCCGGGACGGGCTTCGTAAATCATGCCGATGACACCGATCGGCACCCGCATCCGGCCGACCTTCAGGCCATTGGGTTGGTCCCGCATGTCCGATGTCTGGCCCAAAAGGTCCGGCAGTTCGGCAATGTGTTCGAGTTCCACCGCCAATCCTTCAAGCCTTGAGCCGTCCAGCGCCAGGCGGTCGATAAATGAGTCGTTCCGGTGCTCCTTCGCCGCTTCCACGTCTTCCATGTTGGCTTCAAGAATCGCATCGGCACGTTCCTGGATCAGGCTGGCCGTGGTTCGCAGGACCTGGTTGCGCGCCTCCGTTCCAGAGGCCGCAATCACCCGGCCGGCCGCGCGCGCGGCTTGGCCCAGTTCAGTCATCCTGGTATCCAGGTTCTCAGTGGACATGGTCGGAAACTCCTTGTACGGGTAGCAGTCGATCCTTTCCTGAAAAAGCCAGGCAGGCGTTCTGGATGGCGGGCCACGGGCTCTCCGGCCCCCGCCCCTTGACCACCCGTTCCAGGTGGATGAAACGTTCCAGTGTAGCGCGAAAATGCTCCCTGGAATGCTGGCTCAAGGCCCTTTTCAGCGCATCGCGGCGGGTGAATGGGAAAACCGAATCCAGCCCGGACGGCTGCTGACTCAGGGCGAGCAACTGGCGGACCTCGCGCATCAGCATGGCGTGCGTCGCGACCGGATCGTGGCCTTCGCTCTCCAGGTTCCGCGCCACGCCGATGATGCGGCGGCCCCGGCCCTGCAACATGGCCATGGCGAGATCCATTGCCTCGTAGCGGGCATCCTGCCCCAGGAACTGCTGCAGGGATTCCAGCGAAACCGGCCCCGGTCCGTTCAGGATGTGCAGTTTCTGCAACTCCTGTTCGGCCGCCAGCAGGTTGCCTTCCACGCACGACAGGAAATACTCCACCTCGCAGGTGCCCATCTCCAGTTCAAACCGCCGCAGGGCTCCCTGCAGCCACTGCTGCGTCTCCCTCTCGTCCAGCGGCATGATCCGCACGATCAGGCCGATCTTGTCGATAGCGCGCACCCATGCCTCGTTCAGCGCCCGGTTGTCCAGTCGGGGTACCTGTAAGGTAATCAGGCTGCCTTCCGGAGCCTGCTCGCACCATTCCTTGAGCCGGGCTTTTGCCGTTGCGTCTGGCTTCCCGCTCAGCACCCGCATGTCGAGCATGGCTTGATCTCCGAACAGGGATGGACTGCACAGCGTCGGCAGTTCCTCCCAGGCAAACCCTCTCTCGATAATCCGCAGCTCGCGGCGATCGAAGCCTTCCTGCTTTGCCCGGCGGCGAATCATCCGTGCCGCATCCCGCATCTGCACCGGCTCGTCCCCGGTAATCAGGTACACCGGGAGGAGTGGCCCGTTCAGGGCCTCGCGGAGTTTTCGAAAATAGACTTTCACGACACAGGTATGATGCTTTTCGTATTGTATAAGGAACAGACACCCATGAGCGAGCTTTCCATCGGCTGGGTCGGCCCCGGCATCATGGGCCGCCCGATGGCCCTCAACTTGCTGCAGGCAGGTTATCCGATCAAGGCGTTCGCGCGCCGCCCAGAGCAATTGGAACCCCTGGTCGAGGCCGGAGCGACGACCGCAGACAGCCCGGCCGAAGTCAGCGCAGCGACCGACCTGACCATCGTCATGGTGGCAGACACCCCGGACATGCTGGAAGTCGTGACGGGAGAGAACGGCGTCGACAAAGGTGCCCGACCCGGTCACATCGTGGTCGACATGAGCACCGTCTCGCCGACCGAGACGCGGGCCGTGGCCCAACAATTGAAAACGAAGGGCATCGCCATGCTGGACGCCCCGGTGTCCGGCGGCGAAACCGGAGCCATCGACGGTACCCTCTCGATCATGGTCGGCGGTCCGGAAGAAATCTTTGAGCGCGTCCGTCTGGTGTTTGAAGTGCTCGGGGGGCAAGTACGCCGAATCGGCGATGCTGGAGCTGGACAAGTAGCCAAGGCCTGCAACCAGTTGCTCGTGGCGCAGACGATGGCGGCGGTGGCGGAAGCTTATTTGCTGGCGGAATCCAGCGGCGTGAGCCGCGAGCGGGTGCGCGACGCACTGCTCGGGGGATTCGCTTACAGCCGCATCCTTGAAGTCCATGGACAACGCATGCTGACCGGCGACTATCAGCCTGGATTCAAGGCTGAATTGCACCTCAAGGATCTCCGCATCGTGGATCGGGAGGCCCGGGAGACCGGCCTTTCCCTGTCCGGCGCGAAAGACGCGCTGCACCTGATGGAACAACTGGTCGCGCAGGGCGACGGAGGGTTGGATTCGGCTGCTTTGGCGAAGATGGTGCACCAGCGTTCTTCGAAAGAAGGTTAGCCCCGAATTGAGGCGAATTGTGGGGTAGAGACAGGTCCTGTCAAAACAAGAAAAAGACAACATTTCTATAAATTGGAAAGGTCTTGGAGGGCAGTCTCTTCCGATCGCTAGTTATAATTACACGATGGACATGCCGAGTGAGAAACTGCTTGTTCGACTCTGGGAAACAGTCGACAGCACAGTCTGCGGCTGGCTAAGTCCTTGGCAGATTCGCCGCGTCGGGCGAGCCCAAAACGCGGTTGTGGGAGAGCGACAGTTAATCCTTGCGCAAGCTGCACGCGACGCAGAGGATATTAGAGTCGGACGCAAGACCCTGACGGCAGATGGCCAATTGGTCGAAGTTGTCGATCGTGACACAAAAGGCCTGCCTCGGGATGAAGGGGCATCATTCACTACGCTCGCGGCGGCAACACAGCGTAACTCGCTGTCTCGCGACATACGCTGTGAGGTTCACGTTGGGCAAGCGATTCTACACGCGGAAGCAGAGCTCAAAAACGACCCACAGAAACCACCCGGAGGCCGAGTTGAGGAGGACTGGCTCTCTCGTTGGCGCGACTCAGCAAGCCAAGTGTCTGCTGAGGAACTGCAAGTCTTGTGGGGCCGCGTGCTTGCCGGCGAGATCAAGTCGCCAGGCACGTTCTCATTGCGGACTCTGGAGTTTCTCAGGAATCTGTCGAAAGAGGATGCCCGCCGAATTGAGAAACTAGCCTCGTTCGTCGTCGACGACTTCGTGTTCAACGGCGATAAGACATTATTGGAGTCCGAAGGGATAACATTTGGGTTTCTGCTTAGCCTCCAAGACTTGGGAATAATCGATGTGTCCCAGCGCAAAGTGATATTCGAATCAATGCAACAGGATAGGTTCATACGGGGAATAGTCGCATACAAACGGGTGCTGATTGTCACTCACGAAGACCCGAGCAAAGAACTCCATCTGGGGAAGGTATGCCGGCTAACATCACTGGGAAAAGAAGTTCTGAAACTAGGGGCATTTATGCCGCACGAACCCTACCTTCGGCAGGTTGGGAAGGCGATTCAAGATCTTGGCTTCCAGGTCGCTGTCGCCCGGTACGAACAGGTAACCGAGACAGAAGGTCGATACTCCGACGAGGAAGAACTGTAGTGCAGCGGGTGGGATAGGTCGTGGCGGGTTGATCTCAGCACTCGTGGGTGATAGACGTGACATTCTCGACTCTCACGCCTTACCGCTTGCATGCACGCGGAAAATCTCTTTACGATATATACGAACATTCCATGACGCATCAATTCCGAGTGACATCCATCTATGATTTTCAGGGACTTCGCTATTGCAAGACATTGCACGATACCCTGAAGCCCTTGGGAGGTTACCTTTCGTATACCGTAACGTCTACCTTTGGTATACTGTTATGCAGGGTGACAAATCACTAGGAGATTTCATTATGCCTATGCCCGCGACCAGCATGACGACAACCAAAATCGACCGCGATTCTCTTGCCAAACTTCGTATGCTTGCGGATCGTGAGAAACGCAGCCAGCCTAGCCAACTGGCCGTTTTGATCGACGCTGCATTTCGAGCAAATCCTGCTGAACTTTCTGACCAAGAATTTTTCGTCCATGTAATGAATACTCTTGTCGAAGATGCCGAAACTGGAATTATCACAGAGACTGCGATTCAACGCGCTAAAGAATTCTCTGCCGCAGACCGCATTAGCTGGGGTGAAGAAGACGGCAAGATTATCGGCGTATTAGCCGATGGGTCTCGCTGCGACGTTGATGGCAACATCTTGAGCAAGTCATAATCTTTCCGGGATCGACGTATCTTTGCGGTTGCGGCCAGTAGTGATTGTTGGCCGTATTCAGGGCCGCCATTAAATTATGGCTATTGAGAAGCCCGCATTAATCCTCATTTGTGGTATCAACGGTGCAGGCAAGACCACATTTTACTATGAGCGCGTAAAGCCTCTCCTTGATAAGTCAAGATGCGAGCATCCATTCGTCAATGCGGACGAAATGGAGGAAGCAAAGTTCCCCAGCGAAGTCGGAAAACACAGTCTCGAGATGAGTAAGTCGGCTGCTGAAATTCGTGCTCAGTATTTAAAGGCGAGGCAGTCTTTCGTCACTGAAACGGTTTTCTCCCATGAGTCGAAAAACCAACTCGTTGAAGACGCCCAAAAAGCTGGATTCGAAGTCATACTGAACCATATCCATGTCAATTCCGCGGAACTGGCCTACAAACGAGTTCTAGACCGAGTCGGCTCCGGCGGCCACGACGTATACAAGGACAAAGTCTTCTCCCGTTACGGCCGCACCGTGGGCAACATCCAGAAAGCGAGCATGGTCGCCGATCGCACCTATGTTTGGGATAACTCTCGTCAATCCGGCCACTCAGGTGTGATTTACCGGTTCGTTATGACGATGGTCAAGGGCAAAATCACCAAACTAGCGGACCCCATACCCGACTGGGCGCATAAGATGTACCGATCCCAGATCGAAAACTTGAATAAAAAACGTTAGACCAAACCCACGAGCGATTGCGAAAGGGAGCCGTCGTCAAACGACGAAGCACACGATGATCTAGGACTGGCGGAGAGAGAGGGATTCGAACCCTCGATGGGGTATCAGCCCATACTCCCTTAGCAGGGGAGCGCTTTCAGCCACTCAGCCACCTCTCCGATAACTACTCTTTCTCGGATTCCCGCGTCTTATCACTTGCGTCGCGCGGGAAAATCTCCTCGCGGTATATACGAATATTCTTGGGTGCATCAATGCCAAGGCGCACCTGATTTCCCTTCATACCCATCACCGTGACCGTCATCCGGTCATCGATAATCAGAGATTCTCCGATTTTTCGCGTCAGAATCAGCATTCTTTCGCACCCCGGGCGTCCGGCCCAGGAAAAAAACAGGTAATTAGTGTAGCACTAATTATTCTCTGCCAAATCAAACGCCTTGTGCAGCACCTGGACACAGGCCTCAAGCAACGGTTCCTCGACCACCACCGAAATCTTGATCTCCGAAGTAGAGATCATGGAAATGTTCACGCCGGCCTCGGCCAGCACCTCGAACATGCGGCTTGCAATCCCCGCATGCGAGCGCATCCCGACCCCGACCAGCGACACTTTGACAATATCCCGGTTGCCGCGGGTCTCGCGCGCGCCGAGTTCGCCGCCGACCCGCTCCAGGATCTCCAGCGCCTTGGCGTAGTCGTTGCGATGCACCGTGAAGGTGAAGTCGGCCGTGCCGTCCTGCCCGACGTTCTGCACGATCATGTCCACCTCGATATGCGCATCGGCGATCGGCCCCAGAATGCGGGCGGCAACACCCGGCGTGTCCGGCACGCCGGTGATGGTCAATTGTGCCTCGTCGCGGTTGTGCGCGATGCCAGCGATGGTGGCCTGCTCCATGTTTTCAGCCTCCTCTGAGATCAGCGTTCCGGCACTGGCTCCGAATGTGGAAAGAACCCGGAGTGGAACATTGTACTTTTCCGCGAATAGCACCGAGCGCAACTGCAGCACCTTGGACCCGAGCCCGGACATCTCCAGCATTTCCTCGTAGGTGAGACGTTCCAGCCTGCGCGCTTCCGGCACGAGCCTGGGATCCGCCGTGTACACCCCCTCGACATCGGTGTAGATGTGGCACTCGTCCGCGTCCAGCGAGGCTGCCAGCGCAACTGCGGTCGTGTCCGACCCGCCCCGGCCCAAAGTCGTGACCCGGCCGGACTCGTCCATGCCTTGGAATCCAGCCACCACCACCACCTGCTCCTCGTCCAGCAGACCGTTCAGACGATCGCTGTCGATATTCTTGATCCGAGCCTTGTTGGCTTGCCCCTCCGTCAGGATGCCTGCCTGCCGTCCGGTCAGCGCCACGGCCGGGCACCCGAGCGCCTGCAGTGCCAGCGACAGCAGCGCGATGCTGACCCGTTCGCCGGACGACAGCAGCAGATCCAGTGCGGGACCCGCAGGCTGCGAACTTACCTGGCGCGCCAGCGACATCAGATGGTCGGTCTCCCCGCCCATCGCGGACAGCACCACCACTAGGCGATGTCCCTGGCTATGCTGCTCCTGAAGCCGTTCGGCGATGGACAAGAGCTTCTCGGTGCTGGCCACCGAGGTCCCACCGTACTTCTGCACCCAGAGGCTCATCTCAGTGCAGCCTCTCGCGAACCCATTGCGGAATCGACTCCAGCGCCTCCTTCAGAGCCTGAGGGGAGTTCCCTCCGGCCTGCGCCATGTCCGCGCGGCCGCCACCCTTCCCGCCGACCTGTACGGCTACCGAATTGACCAACTCCCCGGCCTTGATCCGCTCGGTCTGATCCGGAGTTACCCCAGCCACCAACGAGACCTTTTCTCCCTCGACCGATGCCAGCACGATCACCGCGCTGCCAAGCTTGTCCTTGAGTTGGTCCAGCATGCTGCGCATCGATTTGATGTCGGCATCCACCTGGGCGCTCAATACCTTGATGCCGTCAATCTCCACCGCCTGCTGCGCCAAATCCCCGCCGGCCTGGTGTGCTTGCCGGCTCTTGATTCGTTCCAGCTCCTTCTCGAGATTCTGGTTCTGATCGACCAGACGCTCAAGCTTCTCTCGGAAATTGTCCGGCACGGCCCGGATCAACTCGGCCGTGTTGCGCAGCAGCTCTTTTTGCTCCCAGACCCAGCGGTGCGCCACCGCCCCGGTCAGGGCCTCGATCCGCCGTACGCCGGAAGCGATGCCCGACTCGCCAACGATGCAGAAAAATCCGATATCCCCGGTCCGCGAAACATGCGTGCCTCCGCACAACTCCATCGAGAAGTCGCCCATCCGCAACACCCGGACTTCATCGCCGTACTTGTCGCCAAAAAACGCAAGCGCGCCGGCATCCAGCGCCTCCCGGAACGGCATGACCGTCGGTTCCGCCTCGTAGTTTTGCCGGATCGCGGCGTTGACCATCTCCTCGATCCTGTGCAGTTCCTCCATCGTGACGGGCTGCGGGTGCGAGAAATCGAAGCGCAGCCGGTCCGGAGCGACCAGCGAGCCTTTCTGCATCACGTGGGCACCGAGAACCTCGCGCAGGGCCGCATGCATCAGATGCGTGGCGGAATGGTTGAGCACGATCGACTGGCGGCGTTCCGCATCCACTTCCGCGGTCACCGAATCGCCGACCTTCAGGCTTCCTTCCCGCAGTCGGCCCAAGTGCAAATGAGCCTGCCCATGCTTTTGCGTGTCGTGAACCTCGAACCGGCTAGCCATGCCACGCAGCCATCCGGTATCGCCGACCTGCCCGCCCGACTCGGCATAAAACGGAGTCTCCTCCAGCACCGCCACCGCATCGGTGCCCGCCTCCACCTCCTGCACGCTTCGGCCATCGGCATAAAGCGCAGCCACCGAACTGTCCTGGGCGACCTGTTCGTACCCGCTGAAGCGGCCGTCCTGGGCAACATCCTTGAGCTGGGAGTAGTCCACCGAAAACTGCGCGGTCTCCCGGGCACGGTCGCGCTGCTCGTCCATCCGGCGTTCGTAGTCTTCCACATCCACCGTCAGGCTGCGCTCCCGGGCAATGTCCTGGGTCAGGTCGATCGGAAAGCCATAAGTGTCGTAAAGCAGGAATGCAAGCTCTCCGGGGATCGTGTCGTCCTTAAGCTGGGCCAGCCTGTCGTCCAGAACCTTCAAGCCTGTCTGGAGCGTTTGCGCAAAGCGTTCCTCTTCCTGCAACAAGGCTTCTCCGATCCGGTCGCGAGCTTCCGCCAGGTCCGGGTGGCCGTCCCCCATCACTTCGACCAGCGGCCCCACCAGGCGGTGGAAGAAAGGCTCGGTCAGACCGATCTTGTTGCCGTGGCGCAAGGCGCGGCGGATGATCCGGCGCAGCACGTAGCCGCGCCCTTCGTTGGACGGCAGCATGCCGTCCATGATGAGAAATCCGCTGGTCCGGATGTGGTCCGCGATGACATTGAGCGATGCCGAATGTGGCGCATCACTCGTATCCACCATCTTGGACACGGCCTGCCGCAGCGGCATGAACAGATCCGTCTGGTAGTTGTCGTGCACGCCCTGCATGACCGCTGCGATGCGCTCAAGCCCCATGCCAGTGTCCACCGACGGGCGCGGTAGCGGCTCCATGCTTCCGTCCGCTTCGCGCCGGTACTGCATGAAGACCAAGTTCCAGATTTCCACGTAACGGTCGCTGTCGTCGCCCTGCCCCGGCGGCTTGCCGGGAATCCCTTCTCCGTGGTCGTAGTACACCTCGGTACAGGGTCCGCACGGCCCGGTGTCGCCCATCGACCAGAAGTTCTCTTCCGTGCCCAACCGCGCCAGTCGCTTGGGATCGACCCCGATGTCTTTGAGCCAGATCCGTTCCGCTTCGTCATCGTCCTGGTACACCGAGACCCAGAGTCGGTCCGGCGGCAACGCAAGCGTGCCGGTCAGGAACTCCCAGCAGTATTGGATCGCTTCTTCCTTGAAGTAATCGCCGAAGCTGAAATTTCCGAGCATCTCGAAAAACGTGTGATGTCGGGCGGTGTAGCCGACGTTCTCCAGGTCGTTGTGCTTGCCGCCGGCACGAACGCAGCGCTGCGCGCTGACCGCCCGCGGCGGCGTCCGGGTTTCGTGGCCGAGGAACACGTCCTTGAACTGCACCATGCCCGCATTGGTGAACAGCAGGCTCGGGTCGTTCGCCGGAACCAACGGACTGGAGGGCACGACCTGATGGTCGTGGTCCGCGAAATAGTCCAGAAAAGCCTGACGAATCTCGTCGCTTTGGTTAATCATCCTGATTCTCCTGAAGCGCCGCATCGACCGCCCGTCTCGCGACCTCGCCCGGATATCCGCGCTGGCTCAGGAACCGCAGCATCTGCGTCCGCTCCAGTATCCGTGCCCTTGTCTTCTGACGCAATGCCTCGCACGCGCGCTTCAAATCTCCCTCCCTCGCCGAGGACTCGAACCCCTGGGCAATATCGCCCGACACGCCCCGTTCGCGTAATTCGCCCGCAACCCGAAGGCTGCCGTAACCGCGTTCCATCAGCGAACGAGTGCAGGCTTCCGCAAAACGGTAGTCGCTCTGCAGATTCTGCTCGCGCAGCGTCGCCAGTGCCGCATCCACCGCCTCGGCAGAAAAACTTCGCGCCCGCAGCTTGTCGCGCAACTCCCGGCTCGAATGTTCGCGTCGCGCCAGAAGACTGACCGCCTGCTGCACAGCGTCACGCCTCGGTTGCGGCATGCTCCGGTTCAGCGGATTCAGGTTCCGTCGGCGCCTCGCGACTCGGCAGCAGCACTTCGCGCAGGCTGCTCTCCAAAGCGTCGGCGATTTCCGGGTGTTCGATCAGGTAAAGGCGCGCATTGTCCTTGCCCTGACCAATACGGTCGCCCTCATAGCTGTACCAGGCACCGGACTTCTGAATCAGTCCGTTCTCGGCTCCCAGCGTCAGCAGCTCGGACAGGCGGCTGATTCCTTCGCCGTACCGGATTTCGAATTCCGCCTTCTTGAACGGCGGCGCCATCTTGTTCTTCACCACCTTCACCCGGGTCTCGTGCCCCATCACCTCGTCGCCTTTCTTGGTGGCCCCGATGCGGCGAATGTCCAGCCGTACCGACGAGTAGAACTTCAGCGCATTGCCGCCGGTCGTGGTCTCGGGATTGCCGAACATGACCCCGATCTTCATGCGCAACTGGTTGATGAACACCACCAGCGCATTGGAACGCTTGATATTGCCGGCAAGCTTGCGCAACGCCTGCGACATGAGCCGTGCATGCAGGCCCATGTGGCTGTCTCCCATGCCGCCTTCCAACTCGGCCCGCGGCGTCAGCGCCGCGACCGAATCCACCACGATCAAGTCGACCGCGCCGGACGTGACTAGCGTGTCGGTGATTTCCATCGCCTGCTCGCCGTGATCCGGCTGCGAAAGCAGCAAATCGTCCACCTGCACGCCCAGGTTACCGGCATAACTCGGATCCAGTGCGTGCTCGGCATCGATGAAAGCGGCCACGCCGCCTTGCTTCTGGCAGTTGGCTACGACATGCAACGCCAAAGTGGTCTTGCCGGACGCTTCCGAGCCGTAGATCTCGACCACCCGGCCGCGCGGCAAGCCGCCGATGCCCAGTGCCGCATCCAGTGCCAGCGAGCCGGTCGGAATGACTTCGACCTCGGGCACCGCGACGCCTTCGCCGAAGCGCATGACCGCGCCTTTGCCGTACTGACGTTCGATTTGTCCAAGCGCTGCTTCCAGTGCCTTTTTCCGATCTTTGTCCATGAGTAGATTAACCTCCCTGTTAAAGGGCGGTTCCGGTTTCGCAAGCGTATTATTCCATAGGGACGCCCCCGGATTAATCCGGGAGTGATCGGCACTGCAACTACGGGGAAATCTCCTCCGCCAGCCGACGCAGCGCATGCAGCACGGACTCCCGCCGGACCGCATCGCGATCCCCGGAGAAATCTTGCCGTTCGCTGTACATCTCCCCGCCTGAACGCAGGAACGCGAACCAGACGCAGCCGACCGGCGCACGTTCCGTCCCACCAGACGGCCCGGCCACGCCACTGATCGCGCAGACCAGATCACACTGCGCACGTTCCAGGACTCCAGCCGCCATCGCTTCGACCACGGCCCTGGAGACCGCGCCTTCGCGCTGGATCAACTCGGGGTCCACGCCGAGCAACCGGCTTTTCGCCGCGTTGCTGTAAGTCACCGAGCCGCACTCGAACCAGTCGGAGCTGCCCGGCAGGTCGGTGCAGCATTTGGCCAGCCAGCCGCCGGTGCAGGATTCGGCCACCGCCACGCGCAAACCTTGCGCCCGGCTGCGGTCCGCCAGCACTTTTGCCGCTTCCAGCAACGGAGCATCGTCCATGCTCCAATCTTACCTGCCCACCGGACCGCGAGACTCAGGCTCCCCGGAATGGATGTCTCTCCTGGGGCCAGAAACGCGAAAAATTTCTCTAAAACTGGGATCGAAAGATTTTTTGGAACTTATCCAACTTATTGATTTTATTTGGCAAAAAAATGGTTAAAAAATTCTGACCATTTTTCCTTGACTTTGGGTACTCCGTTCAGGCACCATCCCGACCGCGCCGGAAGGCCATTCCGCAAGAAGCGCCTTTCTTTGTTCCCATCCCGTCAAGGAGGACAAACATGAACCCGAAAACCCAAACAGCTGATACCGCTTCCAAAACACCCGCTCCGCAGGCTCCCGCATTTGATACACTAAAAGCCGCAAGGAACCTGAAGAATGCGGAATTCGGAGACAAGCAAGCCGTGACCTTGGTCGAAACCATTCAGGACGCGCAAAACGAATTAGCCACGAAGGCTGACTTGGC
>LXNI01000488.1_pt1 | contig 44759 bp, 33 predicted proteins | sample 809091 | NCBI WGS metagenome assembly LXNI01 (sample SAMN04870527, study PRJNA318959) | sponge metagenome | biome: 01000161; feature: marine sponge reef; material: water | host: Sarcotragus foetidus | place: Greece: Milos, Mediterranean Sea | collected 2013-05-29 | depth 5-7 m
GAATGATGAATTTTTAGCGGCATGTGGTAGCCGGTCACGCATCATGCACAAGGGCTATCGTAATCGCCCGATGAATGCAACGCAATCTGCGGAGAACCGCGAGATCAGTCGCAAGCGTTGGGTGGTGGAACGGACCTTTGTAAGCCTGAAGCAGTGGTTTGGCTCGGGGAGTACGCAATTGAAAGGACTGCGGAAGGTGCATGCGGAACATGTGATGGAGGCGATCGCGCACAATTTGAAATGATTCCCTAGGATCGCTATGTCAATGGGTTAAAATCAGAGGATAAAAGGAGGCTTTTGCCTCCCCGAAGAGCTGTCTCAGACCGCGGTAACGGCGGAATCACTTCCAAAATCTTCGCAAAACCAATAATGCCCCTTGAAGTATCCTTCCCCAAAATTTGAACGCCTTTTTTCAACAGTCTCATATACTTAATCGTCTTTAATGAGGACTATCCATTGTGAATATGCTCATAACCCGTAGGGTACGTGCACACCTATCTCAGAACGCCTGCTCAGCAGAAAGTTCAATATTCGCAATTCGGCGTTGGGGGGTATACCTACCTATTTAGTGAAACGCCCTAGTCCGTAGTTGGAGAGGGCTCTGCCCTCTTGTTCAAACTCAAGTGTACACTACTATTCAGGTCAAAAAAACTGCTTCAAGGGTAGTTTTTAACTTGGGTATGTAGATATTTTGTCGTAACTTGGCGCCACGTGTCACATGGTAAATTGATTGAAATGAACCAGAGTTTTAGCCGTAGAAGCTTTCTGAAAACCGCTGGATTGGCTGCCAGTGTTGCGGTGATTCCACGCCGTCTCCTTTTCGCGTCGTCACCTGTAAAAGTTGGTGCGATCTCATATAGCTTTCGTCAGATTCCCGGCAGTGCAGAGGAAATCCTTGGGTATATGCAAACTCTTGGACTTAACACGATAGAGTTGATGGGAAGGCCGGCAGAAGCGTATGCAGGAGCTCCTGACCCAGGTCCTGGACCGCGACATCCCGAATCTATGACACCGGATGAAAGGTCGGATTATGTAGCTGCCAGGACGGCAGCACAAAATGAAACGCAGAAGTGGCGTCGCAGTGCTTCTATGGAAAAATTTGCTGAGTTGGGTGATATGTTCAGAGACGGGGGGGTAGATGTAGATATCCTGAAATTAGGTAACCCGAATTGGTTTGATCAGGACATAGATTATGCCTACAGGGCGGCAAAAGCGATCGGTGCACGTGGAATTTCTTTCGAAATCTCAGCTCAGTCGTCCAAGCGAATGGCCCCATTTGCCACAAAGCACAACCTTCTCAACGGCATGCACAATCACGTGCAGGTAGCCAACGAAGATTTCGATTTTGACGAATACCTCGCCCACTCGCCGAACAATATGTTGAATCTAGACATTGGGCATTACGTAGCTGCGCTTGGGACTTCTCCCATTCCCGTGATCAAGAAATATCACGACCGGATCAGCCATTTGCACCTAAAAGATCGCAAAAGCCCCGACAATGGACAGGACAATGTCCCGTGGGGAACAGGAGATACGCCGATTGGTGAAGTCTTACGCCTGTTGCGGGACGAGAACTACCCAATTCCGGTTATGATTGAACTGGAGTACCCAATCCCGGAGGACTCCAGTGTCATGGAGGAAATGGCTAAGTGCGCTGAATACTGCCGTGTGGCTTTGGGGTCATAGTGGTAGATTGGCTGCCTTTAAGCAGCAGAGGTACGACTTTTCAGTAAAGCGTGTGAGTGCATTGATTGCAGCTATATCTGCATGATCTTCAATCTCACAGAGATTTCCTCCTGAATCCAAGATGCGTACGCCCCTCTCATCTGGTTCATAAGCTGCATGACCCGACTTACCTACTGTTAGGTAGTAAGTATGCGCATCGGGAATGCTGATCCCTATGTTCGTAAGTGTTTGACTTACGCGACCCTTCCACTGGGCGAGTAAGTCTTGGGTCGGTGCTTCTGTGAGGAATGTACATCGAAACAGATCCCGATTGATGATACGTCGCGATAAATCTGCAAGAATAGGATCTGAGCTCCGATACCACTGCTTCAGGCTGCTAATTACTTCAACATCATCCAAGTCCAGGAACCGATCCAGAATCTCATCATCCGAGAGTCCTGATGCATCAATTTCCCGCTCAAGGAACCAGCACAGTGCTGGTGAGATGCCGGACACAGCCTCATGATTGCCGACATTAATCAAGTGCCGTGCACGGCGGATAGCACCACGGAGTACAAAATCAGCAGCGACAACGGTCTTGTGCAGATAAACCTGCCAGTACATTAACCGCCTGGCTATGAGTACGTTTTCGACTGCATAAATCCCCTTTGACTCGATAGCAAGACAGGAGTTTTTTCCTCCACCCTTTGGGTAAACACACAATGTGCGCAGAATACGCTCAATCCCAATCTTACCTTCGACCACTCCTGTAAAATGTGAGTCTCTGCACAAATAATCCAAACGATCCATATCCAGTTGACTCGAAATTAGGTCGCAAAAGAAGGGACGGTCATAGGTGCCTGCCAGCATCTGGATTGCCATGTCGATCGGTGGACCAATCTGCGATTCGAGGCGCCGCATGAGTGCCAAACTTATTTTCTCATGTGGTGTATCGCAAATCAGATCGTACTCAAGTGTATGCGAATAGGGCCCATGACCAATGTCGTGCAGCAGGATGGCGGCCATAGCTGCCAGTCTTTCATCTTCCGTAATGGGGGTTCCTTTGGCGGCCAAACTGTCTAGGGCATCGGACATTAATGCCATTGCGCCCAAGGCGTGTGGAAAACGACTATGTTCAGCGGCAGGGAAAACGATCAGGCCCAGCCCCAACTGTTTGATTCGCCTAAGTCGCTGAACCTCACGCGATTCGAGCAAAGGCTGAATTATCTTTTGGGGCACTCTAATGAACCCGTGAACGGGATCCGAAAGGACTATGGCGTTGCGTGTCATTGCAGGTTTGGACGTTCACCGACTCGCTGTCGAATGAATGCGAACGTGCAGTAACTTGATCTTCCAGAGTGACAACACTAAGCAGATAACTACTGATGAAGGTTGCACTACCCGTGTGCATTGAGGTAAGCCAAGACTATTGGCCAAAGGCAAAGTACGCCATCCGCATGTTACTTGAGCCGCTTGGTTTGGGTCCGATATTCAAGCCGCGAAGTGAGCTGAATGGTCGTGGTTTGTACTATGGCCAAAACCCTTCCAGTTTGCCCTCAACGGTAACCGTGTTACCAATGGCTCTAAATGCGGAAAGGTTCTACGATGATTTGACCGCTATAGATGTGACTTCTGTGTGTTGGAGGGAGTACGCTAATTTCAATGTTCCTGTTCTTTTCTCGTCAGAGGCTGGCGATGATCTTGTTGCATCTACTTTCTACTGGCTCTCAGGTTGGCAGGAATTCACTGTAGGCACCCGCGACCAGCACGGCCGGTTTCAACATGAAGAGTCACTTCAAGCGATACTTGAAGTGACTCGACTCCCTGTTGTAGATTGTTATCGAATGCTGTTGAGAGAGAGTTTAGAAAATGCTGGAATTAATACCGATCTGCGGAAATGGTCTGGGAAGGATTGGGCGCTTTGTCCTACGATTGATGTCGACTATCTTCGGCATTGGCGTTTTGGGATGATTTTTCGGGAAAAAGTTGAATACTTTCTGTTGAATCGTCGAAAGGTCAGTGCAGGTGAGCGCTGGCGCCGGCTATTCAAGTTTATCCATAGCTACTTTAGCCGGGGCGATGCATTTAAGATTGCCTTACGTAGCATGCATCAAGCGATTCGGGCTTACGGTAGTGCTACAATTTTTTTGAAAGCAGCGGCACACGGCCCCAATGATGTACATTATCGCCTAGATCAACGTTTTCTTCGTAAACTGTTCGTTGATCTTTCTTCTGACGGCTTTGAAATTGGTCTTCATCCGAGCTATCACGCACATACTCACGCTGCATATCTGCGCAGTGAGCGCAGGGCACTCACTCAGATTACCGGAATAGACGCTGTAAGTGTTAGGCAGCATTTTTTGCGTTATGAGCCTGCGATAACGCCCCGCATCCAGGAGGCAGTCGGTTTTAGAATTGATTCATCTCTTGGATTTGCAGAGAGTGCAGGGTTCAGAAACGGCACCTGTATGCCGTTTCTGCGGTTTGATCCTGTCAGAAACAATGTGATGGACATTTGGGAAATGCCGCTCCTATTTATGGATGGAGCATTGTTTAACCGACAGAAGTATGGAGCGGCTGAAGCCATCCAAGAAAGTATAGAACTCCTCGAGTTATGTCAGAAGTTTGGTGGGGTTGCCGTTGGTCTTTGGCACAATGTTGTTGGCGAAGAATTAGATTATCCCGGGTGGGGGGAGCACTTTGAGCAAACATTGAGGTGGAGTAGCACACAAGGAGCACATATTGCTTCCTTGCAAGATGCGCTTAGTTCATGGACGGGTTACCCAGTTGCCGGTTAGAGAAAGATGCATCACGGTGTGATCAGCACTTACTTACTGTGATTCATGGCATCAAGGAGAAGGGGTCAGACGCCACTCATGCGGCAGTATTACCGGATCAAAGCAGAGCATCCGGATACACTTCTATTGTTTCGTATGGGCGATTTCTACGAGACGTTTGAAGAAGATGCCCTTAAGGCAAGTGACGTGTTGGGTATTGTGCTTACCAAACGGGCAAATGGTGCGGCAAAGAGTGTGCCGCTTGCGGGGTTCCCGTATCACGCACTCGAAAATCATCTTCCCAAACTGATTGACGCAGGACTCAGAGTTGCAATTTGCGAACAACTTGAGAACCCAAAATCGACACGGTCCCTGGTCAAGCGGGGCGTGACTGAAGTCGTTACGCCCGGGGTATCCCTCCGGGATCAAATGCTGTCTCCAAAACAGGCGAACTACCTGGTGGCAGTACACTTTGGGAAGAAGCAGGTAGTAGGGGTAGCTTACGCGGATGTATCCACTGGTGAGTTCCTACTTACAGAGATTGATCAGTCCAGACTGGATGATCTATTACAGAGTATTGAACCGGCAGAGCTCCTTATTAACAAAGCTGCACAAGAGTCTGTACGTGCATTCCGTGATCAAGGCTATACTGTTACACCACGTGAGGATTGGGTTTTTGATAGTGATTTTGCCGACACTACACTACTTGAACATTTTGGCACACACTCTTTGAAAGGCTTTGGGATTTCGGGGTTGAGGGAGGGTGTTGTTGCAGCAGGTGTGGTGCTTCATTATCTGATCGAAACACAAAAGGGTAAACCGGAGCATATACGCAAGATTCAGCAACAGAGGGATGAGGGGTACATGCTCCTTGATCCACAAACGCGCCGTAACCTCGAACTGCTGACCCCGCTCCACGGAGACCGTAATAGCACCACGCTGGTTGAGCTTCTGGATCAAACCTGCACTGCCATGGGTGCGAGAATTCTGCGGCGGTGGCTCTTTCGACCATTGCGTGATGTTGCACGCATCAATCGTAGACTCGATGCTGTTGAGGCGCTGGTACACAGTACAGAAATTCGAGAAAACCTGCAAGACTGCCTCAAACAAATCTGTGATATTGAGCGGGTAGTTGCCAGAATATGTACGCAAAGAGCAATCCCCCGGGAGCTATTAGCACTCGCATTAGCACTGCGTCAGGTGCCTGAGTTGGTCCAGAGTATTCAATCACTCGATTGTAAAGCACTAGATGAATTATCTCAACGGCTGAACCCTTGTAATGATATCGAATCTGCTATCAGTCAGGCCCTTGATGACTCTTCTGAGCAGATATTTCGACGGGGCTATAATCAGGAACTGGACAGATTACGCGAGATTTCGAATTCGGGTAAAGGGTTTATTGAGGCACTTCAGAAGCGTGAAAGTGAACGGACAGGTATCCCTTCCCTCAAAGTAGGCTACAACAAGGTATTTGGGTACTACCTGGAGATAACGAATGTGCATCGGGACAAGGTACCGCCTGAATATGTTCGGAAGCAGACCTTAGTAAATGCAGAGCGGTATATCACCAATGAGTTGAAAGAGTATGAGGAACGTGTAATTGGGGCACAAGAGCAGATCATAGAGCTCGAAAACGAGCTCCTACGATCTCTTAGAGCCGACTTAGCAACTGCATCCAAGGAGCTCCAGCAGTTGGGTGCAGTGATAGCAGTTCTGGACTGTTTTGTCGGCTTTGCCGAAGTAGCTGTTCGTGAAGGGTACGTAAGGCCGCGGATCGATAATACCAGACTACTCAAAATTGTGCATGGCAGACACCCGATCGTAGAACAAGCAGATCCTGCTGCCTTCGTTCCAAACTCAATAGAGCTTGATCCCGACAGGTACCAGATATTCATCATAACGGGTCCCAACATGGCGGGCAAGAGCGTAGTGTTACGCCAGGTTGGTTTAATTGTCTTGATGGCGCAGGCGGGAAGCTTTGTGCCCGCAAAATCGGCCACTATTGGTGTCGTTGATCGGATTTTTACGCGTGTTGGTGCATCAGATAACTTGGCTGCAGGTGAGAGCACTTTTTTGGTTGAGATGAATGAGGCCGCCAATATCCTCAATAATGCCACCCGAAATTCACTGATCCTCCTGGATGAGATAGGGCGGGGGACCAGTACCTTTGATGGTCTCTCTATTGCGTGGGCATTGGTCGAATATTTGCACGAAAATGATTCAATAGCTGCACGGACACTTTTTGCAACTCATTACCATGAACTCAATACGCTTGAGGAGCGTCTTGAAAGGGTTCGAAATTATAAGGTACATGTTCAAGAGCACGACGGCAGGATTGTTTTTCTCCACAAGTTGATCCGTGGGGCTGCAGATCACTCTTATGGTATTGAGGTAGCTCGTATGGCTGGACTGCCCTCAAAGCTGCTGAGCAGAGCAGGGGAGATTCTGGATAAACTCGAATCTCAGAAGCTCGTGAAGAAGGACATTATGCCGAAAGTGCAAGCTATTCAGATGGCGCTTTTTGATCAACCAGAATGCGATGTGGTGCACGACAAACTACGGAAGATAGATACAAACAGAATTACGCCGCTGCAGGCGTTATCTCTTTTAGCAGAGTTAAAGGACCTTTCTGACTAGATCTGAGGAACAAGCATGAAAATACTCATTGTAGTGAGTGGTGGGCGTGAGCATGCTTTGGCATTGGCCGTGCGTGGAGCTAGTAGGTTACTTATGGCACTGGGCATTGCAGGGACAAGGGAATTCGGAGAAAGCTTGGGGTCAGCGGTGGTAAAATGGAACTCCAACAGTCAACTCTCACCCAGGGACAGATTGCAACTAACATGAAATATGCATGCTTTTGCACCTAAAGTTCTTGCCAGTGGCGCACTTGCGCAAAACAAGCAGAGAATGGACGCGGCAATAGACGAGCTTTTGAGTAATCGCGACGTTGACCCTATAGTGAAGTTTCTGACACAGAAGGAGGAGCCAGCCGCACATTCAGAGTTTGACGCACTTGCTGACGAGTTGTGGCGCATATCCCGCGAAAATGAGAACTTGCTAGTTGGGCTCAACGTCGACATCGCCCTGACTCGTGCGGCACGGGCAGGTGGGGGGCGCGCCCTATCTTTGGGTGCAGGACATTCTCATAGAGCTTCGCAAGGCGCGTGTAGGAATCTAGAATAAGCAAGGCTACCTGAGATCGATCTACAGTCAGGAAGGGTGTATTGCGTGAGGGACGCATCAAGTCCGCCGAAAAGCCAGCGCAGGCCTGTATCATGGGAGGCCTTATATAACCCGTGACCTAAGAAAAGAAGGGCGACGTGTGCCCTTACAGGCACCTCACTTGGTGTGCGGCAGCAAACGTTCCAATTGACAGGGAGGGCGAAGGCCTAGTAACAAAGCAGGAGGTATAACCGCACTGCTTCGGCGTGGTTTTCCTTGACGGCCAGTGGTGGTGGGTGTTTTGACGTGAAGGGACGCCTAACGGACAGAGCGCTGCACACTGCGCTCTGCGTGTTCGTCAATCCCAACTCTTAACCACGGCAGGCCGCCGTCCTCAATCACAGTGAATCTTATATGTGTGTCCGTAGCTTCACGGACAAGCATCTTTACCGTTTTGAACACAAGCGTGTCTGATTTCGCCGCGTCGTGTTCAAAATCTATTCTCTCTACACCCAATAAAACGTCATGGCCCATAACAATGTCTTCAGAGTAGTTTAGTTGTAAGCGCGATTCAGATAGGCCTTCGTACCTGAGCGCGGACCAAAACCCGTTCTCCACGTAAAACACGTTTATGTTCAGCATATAGCCTCCAGTATCCGCTCGAACCGGAACACCTATTTCGTAATTTGTACGAATCCTGACAATAGGGTTATCGTTCCCGTCCATGTCGGAGATTCGAAGCTCCTGTGGGCCTGAGCACGCAGCAAGCGTCATGGCCAATATGGCAGTTACCCTGAGCTCATTTATTGTGTACATTAAGTGTCAAGAAGGTGCCTGCCAGTTCGGGCCTCAAGATACAACCAAAAGGAGGTACACGGAATTCTGGGTCTTGCTCATTGGCTTATACTCCAGCATACTCGCGCAAGACTAGCTCGTGCTTGAGTCGACCCTCCGCCAGAACTAGACTCGATTGCCGAAAACGCAATCTATTCAGATGAAGCTTTTTGATCAAGCAGAATTTGATAAGTTACGCGACAAATTTAGGGGAATAGATATCAACGGAATTGCGCCGCTGCGGGCGTTATCCATTTTAGCAGAGTTAAAGTATTTTTCTGACTATATCTGAGGAACAAGCATGAAAATACTAGTTGTAGGGAGTGGTGGGCGTGAGCATGCTTTGGCATGGGCCGTACGTGAAGCCAGCAGGTTATTTATAGCCCCGGGAAATGCGGGAACACGGGAATTTGGAGAAAATGTCGATATCAAAGCGACAGATACGGAAACCTTAGTTTCGTTTTCTCGACGCGAAAACGTTGACTTGGTTGTTGTCGGTCCAGAAGTACCTCTTGCAGGTGGACTTTCCGATGCTCTGGGCCAAGGCGGGATAGCCTGCTTTGGTCCATCAGCGGCAGCTGCCGAAATTGAAAGTAGCAAGGCATTTGCCAAAGCATTTATGCAGCGACATAATGTGCCAACCGCCCAATGGCAGGCCTTTCTTCCGGATCAGGTTGAGGAGGCCAAAGCTTATGCCCGAATACTGGAGAGATGCGTTGTTAAGGCTTCGGGGCTTGCTGCGGGGAAGGGGGCCATCATGTGTGAGGACCACACCAGCTCCGATCGTGCATTGCATGAATTGCTGACTGTGGGCCGTCTGGGAGATGCGGGCAGAGAGGTTGTCGTTGAAGAATGGATGGAGGGCGAAGAGGCAAGTGTATTTGCTCTTACAGACGGGGATGATTATCTAGTATTAGATCCGGCCCAGGATCATAAACGCGCATTTGACGATGATCTCGGTCCAAATACAGGAGGCATGGGCGCATATGCTCCAGCTCGGGTAATGACCTCAAACTTGATCGATGAAGTTTGTCGCTCAATCATTGAGCCAGTACTTGAGGGGATGGCACGTGAGGACAGGCGTTACACTGGGTGTCTGTACGCCGGTCTTATGATCACAGATCAGGGCCCCAAGGTTGTCGAATTCAACTGCCGTTTTGGGGATCCAGAGACGCAGGTTGTGCTACCCTTGATAGGAGGAGATCCCATCGAGGTGCTCCTGCGAGCAGCCAGCGGAGGTATTGGAAACTTGCGACTTACTAAACAATCGCTTGCAGCTGCATGTATAGTACTGGCTAGTGGTGGATATCCTGGTTCTTACAACAAGGGATACCCGATTAGTGGACTGAACACAGCAAGTGAAATCCCAGGCGCTCTTGTATTTCATGCGGGTACAAGATCTGAAGGTCAAAGAACTGTCACGGCAGGAGGACGTGTCTTAGGTGTAACCGCGGTGGCTTCCACGTTAAGGGAGGCCATTGGCCGTGCTTACGAAGCAGCTGATCTCATAGAGTTCGAAGGAAAGCACCTGCGGCGGGATATTGGATACCGTGCGCTCGGGCGTGAATAATGCACACTCTACCGACCTTGTTGGTTCTTCTCGTGACGTTTGCCGGAATTGCGAGTGCCCAGGATACCCTTAGTACTGGGTTTGAGGTTATTGCGCATTTTTCGGAGGCACAGGCGCTTGAAGTTGACCCGGAAGGGTTAATATATGTTGCGACGATGACAGAAGTTGTCCAACTTGACCAAGATGGTAGGGTACGCGGGAGTCTGGATGGAACGAGTGCGGGAGCATTTGGGGAAATTTCCGATGTTGATCCAGGTAATGGATTGATATGGGTCATTGCGGATGCAGAGCATGGTCATCTATCACGGTTTTCAAAAGAATTACTGCATCTGGAGTCTATTCGAGTGCCTAGGAGGGCAAACGTTGAATTGGAGCGATCTCCACGTCTTGATCTCTACGATGGACTTAAAACTGCACTGGGACGGCCGATCTCCATTTCAGTTGGTTCAACGGGGGCTCTGTTTGTGGTTGACGCATCTTCTCAACGTGTGCTTAAATGGGATGCCAGCCGAAGGCTAGAGCGCGTAATCGGTGAATTTGGTTCTGGGGCAGGTCAACTGGTAGACCCCGTTAGTCTCTCTACGGATCGATCACTGCTTTATGTGGCAGACCGTGCATTGGGTCTGGTTAAGGTGTACGACTATTTTGGTGGACATGTGCGAAATTTGAAGGCAACACAGGACGTAATCAGTGTTACAACAGCTGGGACAGAGGTGTGGGTTGTCCTGCCCCAGGCTATATGGATCTATGATAACCTAGGCTCGCTTTCTCGCCAGATTGTCGTTGAGCACGATAGTCCGTTGTTGGCTGCGCTGCCTGTTTCAGACCATATACTTCTATTAACTTCGACGCAACTATTGCGAGTAAGATTTGATTGAAGTGCGATAAGTGGAACTGGGTGTTGAATGACATACAACTTAGGCTGGGACTGTCTGTGTGAGCATAATACGCTTCCAATTGTTAGCGACATACATCAGGGTGTTCGCCGTGATTTGGCGTAAAATCGATGCAAAATATTTAGTTTGAATCGGAAACCAGAACCCTTTGGCGGTTAATAACCCTTATCTTGGCCGACGTATGAAGCATTTGCTGGTTATGAGCCAGTATTTTTCAATAAGAAGGGGACGATATAGGTGTCAGCAATGCGCATGACGGGGTATAATGCGACATGCCACACATGTAAGGGACATCTTGCTAAGTAGTTGGTATCATAGTAGCTCTGCAAACTTGCTCGCGATTAATGACTTACGACGTCCATACGAAGGTCCAGCCAGTTGTAACTGGTGATGCACTTCCAAAAGCTCGACCGGAATTAACGACTAAAAGCCAATACATGTCCGGTGCCGAAATCCTGCTCCGGTCCTTGGAGGCTGAAGGTGTCAAAGTTATTTTTGGATATCCCGGGGGCGCTGTTATTAAGGTGTACGATGAGATGCACCGGATAAAACCCCAGTTCGAACACATCCTCGTTCGACATGAACAAGGAGGAACACATGCGGCGGAAGGGTATGCAAAGGCCACGGGGAAGGTGGGAACCGTATTGGTTACCAGTGGACCTGGTGCTACGAACACCGTTACAGGGATTGCCGACGCTTACATGGACTCGGTGCCGATTGTCGTGTTTACTGGGCAAGTTCCTACGGGCCTCATTGGCAATGATGCTTTCCAGGAATGCGATGCTATTGGAGTTACCCGCTCTATCACAAAGCATAGTTACTTGGTTCGTGATGTGCGTGACTTGGCTCGTACAGTCAAGGAGGCTTATCATATTGCTCGGACTGGGCGACCTGGTCCAGTACTGGTTGACCTGCCGAAGGATGTCTTACTGGCAGAAGCTCCCTTCCTGTACCCGGAAACCGTGAATATGCGGGGATATGCTGTACCCGGAGAGGGACGACCGGAGAAGTTGCAGCGCGCCGCACAGATGATCGCAGAATCGGAGCGCCCATTGTTTTATGTAGGTGGTGGGGCGGTTAACAGTGATTCCTCGGAGTTGTTAACAGATATTGCAAGATATACAGGTATTCCGGTAACCACTACACTGCATGGATTGGGAGCCTTTCCCGAAGAAGATCCTCTTGCATTACGCATGCTAGGTATGCACGGAACTTGGTGGGCGAATCAGGCCATACAGCATTGTGATCTGATTATTGCAGTTGGCGCGCGGTTCGACGATCGTGTAACCGGGAAGTTGGATTCGTGGGCACCTCACGCAAAAGTCATTCACATCGAAATCGATCAGTCATGCATCTCTAAAAACGTTTTTGCAGATTGCGCTATTCTGGGTGATGTACGAAGCGTACTCGAACAGCTGCAGCCAATGGTCAGGCCGAAGGACACAACCAAATGGCTGAAACAAATTGATGTTTGGCGCCAAGAATGTCCCCTGCGGTACGAACAGGATGGAAAATTACGTGCACAAGGTGTCATTGAACAACTACGTGATAAAACCGGAGGCGATGCCATAGTAATCACCGATGTTGGTCAGCATCAAATGTGGACGGCGCAGTACTTCCGATTCATGCACTCACGTACACATATTACTAGCGGCGGTCTGGGTACGATGGGATTTGGTATGCCTGCAGCTATGGGAGCTGCTTTCGGTATGCGTGAAATCGGCTCGTCCAGACCGGTGGTCTGCATTAGTGGTGATGGTGGTTTTGTAATGAATGCCCAGGAAATGAGTGTAGCTGCGGCTCACAAGCTTCCGCTGAAGCTCGCAGTTATCAATAACCGCTTCCTAGGTATGGTAAGACAATGGCAAGAGCTTTTCCACAAGGAACGATACAGCCATACCGATCTTTCAGATACTAATCCTGATTTTGTGAAACTGGCCGAGGCACATCATTGTGTAGGCCTCTGTGCAAAAACACCGGAAGAGGCCCAGCAGATTATTGACGAAGCATGGAAAGTAACCGATCGGCCTGTACTCATGGAGTTTCAGGTGGCAAAAGAGGAAATGGTCTTTCCGATGGTGCCCGCTGGTGCGGCAACGGGGGAGATGATCACTGACAGAATAACACCAAATTCCTTCGTGTAATCAAGGCACCGAGAATACGATTAGATTATGGCAGACACACTTGTATTGACCCCACAGCAGATTATCCGCAAAAAGGCGGCGGGTGAGCCGATTCAGCCGGACGATAGTGCAATGACACGGAGGCATATGATTGTGGTTCTTGTAGAGAACTCAATCGGTGCATTTATACGTGTTGTAAATATGTTTTCAGCCCGGGGATTCAACATTGATAGTATTACGGTCGGTCCGACAGAGGATCCGAATGTAAGCCGGATGAACATAGCTACAGCCGGAAACAGCCGTATAATCTCCCAGATTCTGAGACAGCTTAGCCGTCTCGTGGACACGATTGAAGTCGTCGATCTCACTACAACTGATTTTGTAGAGCGGGAGTTGTGTCTGCTTAAGGTCTGCTATACGAAGGATTCCCGTTCAGAAATTCTGGATGTAAGTAATGTTTTCCGGGGCAAGGTCGTTGATATCACAAAAAAAACAATGACCTTTGAACTTCGTGGTCCTTCTCAAAAAATTGACGCGTTTATCGACATGATGCTATCGCATAATGTTGTCGAAGTTGCTCGAAGCGGGCGAGTCGTCATGCAGCGTGACTCATAATCTGTAATCAACCACACTTACTTAGTAATACATGAAAGTGCACTACAATGCCGATCCCAGCATTATCCTTGGTAGAAAGGTAGCGGTGATCGGGTATGGAAGTCAGGGGCATGCCCATGCCCTAAACTTGCACGACAGCGGTGTTACCGTCGTAGTAGGTCTACGAGACGGGTCTCCGTCTGCCAGCAAAGCCCTTGCTAAAGGATTGGGAGTTATGAGCATCGCTGAGGCTGCTGCCTGGGGAGATGTAATCATGCTTCTGATCCCGGATCAAGATCAGAAACGGGTTTACGAAGCAGAGATTATCGAGCACGTAGTACCAGGTAAAGCCTTGGGATTTGGCCATGGATTTAACGTGCATTACGACCAAATCAAAGCGCCGGAAGGCGTGGATGTCTTTATGGTAGCTCCCAAAGGACCAGGACATCTCGTTCGCCGTACTTTTGAGGAGGGTAAGGGTACCCCCTGTCTTGTTGCGGTGGCACAGGATACTACCGGCACAGCCCTTGATCTCGCGATCAGCTACGCTGAGGCGATTGGGGGCACACGTGCAGGCGTGATCGAAACCAACTTCAAGGACGAAACAGAAACTGATCTGTTCGGAGAACAGGCGGTCCTGTGTGGAGGATCACAAGGGTTAATCCAGGCAGGATTTGAAACGCTAGTTGAAGCAGGGTACCCTGAAGAACTTGCTTACTTTGAAGTACTCCATGAGCTGAAACTCATTGTAGATCTCTACTATGAGGGAGGGCTATCATATATGAATTACTCCATCAGTGATACGGCTGAATATGGCAACTATTCTCGCGGCCCACGTGTTATTGGTCCTCAGGTAAAGGAGGAAATGAAGCGTATCCTTGACGAGATTCAATCTGGTGATTTTGCGCGTGAATGGATTGCTGAATGCGAAGGGGGTCAACCAGCGTTTCAGGCCTATAGAGATGAAACTGCGGTACACCCGGTAGAAAAAGTAGGCAAGCGACTACGTAAGATGATGGCTTGGCTTAGAAAGAGCAGCGATACAGTAGAAACCGCTAAGGCAGCTTAATGCCTGGATATAAGATTGCGGTACTCCCGGGCGATGGTATAGGACCAGAGGTCACTCGGGAAGCCGAACGGGCCATGATTGCTGCTGCACAGGCTTTTAATTTTGAGATCGAACTGGAACACTGGCCGATAGGTGGCACAGCGCTCGATAAGTTCGATACGCCTTTCCCTGATGCAACACGTGAGGCCTGTCTGGCTGCGGATGCGATATTTCTGGGTGCGATCGGTGATCCCAAATGGGATCACGAAACCGGTGCACGTAGATGTGAGGCGGCCCTGCTTGCTTTGCGTAAAGCCTTGGGGGGGTACGCTAACTTGCGACCGGTCATCGTACCTGAGAGTCTTCTAGATGCTTCACCCCTGCGGCCTGAGTGTGTAAGCGGTACGGACCTACTCATCGTACGTGAGCTTACTGGTGGAATCTACTTCGGGGAACCACGAAGTAGTGCAGAGGACGTTGCGGCGAATAACATGGTCTATACCCGGAGCGAGGTTGAGCGTATTGCCAGAATGGCATTCAGCATCGCGGAAAAACGTCGAGGGCATTTGACATCCGTGGATAAGGCGAATGTTCTTGAGGTTTCGCAATTGTGGCGCAGCGTTGTCACCGAGATACATGAATCGGAATTCCCGAATGTAGAGCTCGAACATCTGTATGTAGATAATGCGGCAATCCAGCTTATTCTTCATCCGTCTCAGTTTGACGTAATTCTGACAGGTAATCTGTTTGGAGATATACTCAGCGATCTGGCAGGTACGCTTCCTGGCTCTCTCGGCATTTTGCCCTCAGCGAGTTTCGGTGGACTGGTCGACTTGTATGAACCCGTTCACGGCAGTGCACCTGATATAGCAGGCAAGGGATGCGCGAATCCTGGTGGTGCACTGCTTAGCATTGTAATGTTACTCCAGAGGCTGGGGGAGATGGAAGCCGGGGCACGTCTGCAGGATGGCATCATAAAGACGCTGGAAGAAGGTGTGCTTACCAGGGATCTGGGCGGAACAGCCTCAACCACAGAATTCGCTGATGCGGTGCTTTCGCGTGCATTCAATTTTGCCCCGACTGCTGCCTAGACAGTAGACCAACAGATTGGCTATAGCATGTCTGAAGACAAAGTACTGATATTCGAAACCACATTACGCGACGGCGAACAAGCGCCTGGCGCTTCGATGAATGTCGAAGAAAAGATTCGTATTGCGCATCAACTTGCCAAATTGAAGGTTGACATTATTGAGGCAGGCTTCCCCATTTCTTCGCCTGCGCAATTTGAAGCGGTACAACGTATCGGGCAGGAATTGGACGGACCGGTGGTCGCCGCTCTTGCACGGACGATTGAAGCCGACATTGACGCCGCCGGGGAGGCATTGCAAACGAGTGCTAACGCGAGAATTCACACGTTCATTGGCACAAGTGATATTCACTTAGCAGCAAAATTTGGAACTGATAAATATGGACGTACTATCGAAGCAAAGCGAGAGTTCGTCCTCGAAATGGTCGATAGGGCGGTGCGACAGGCGTGCTCAATTACGAGTGATGTTGAGTTCAGTGCAGAAGATGCGGGACGTACAGATATAGACTATTTGGTAAAAGTTATTGACGTGGCTATCGAGGCAGGAGCCACAACAATCAATATTCCAGATACTACGGGATATTGCGTACCTGCAGAGTATGCGGCCTTGTTTGATGCCGTACGAGAACGATGTACGAACATAGACGGAGCAGTCCTTTCTGTACACTGCCATGATGATCTGGGGTTGGCGGTCGCAAATTCTCTGGCCGGAGTTCTGGCAGGCGCCCGTCAGGTCGAGTGTACAATTAACGGGATCGGAGAGCGGGCGGGAAACGCCTCCCTCGAGGAAGTAGTCATGGCACTCAATGTGCGGAGACAACTCTTTGGAGCCCATACAGGCGTTGAAACTATGCTGCTCTCAGAAACCAGTAAAATGGTTTCGAGTGCTACTGGATTTCCTGTACCTCCAAACAAGGCCATAGTAGGTTCGAATGCCTTCAGTCATGAGGCTGGTATTCACCAACATGGTGTGCTTAAGAGCCGTGAGACCTACGAAATTATGCGGGCGGAGGACGTGGGGCAGAGCCCCGAAGCAATTCGTCTTGGTCGACATTCAGGCAGACACGGGCTCTTTAGCCGCTTGGAGAAACTGGGAATTTTTGTGAGTGATGAACGCAGAGATAGCCTCTATAAAAAATTCGTGGAGTTTGCTGACGAGAAGAAAGAAATCTTCGATGAGGACCTCGTAGCATTGGTGCAGGAAGCGAAGGGGGGGGGCTCGGCGGCCCATTATCGGTTGGAGCATCTGTCGATTATTTCCAGCACTGGACGAATACCACGGGCGGAAGTTCTCCTGTATCACAGCTCTTCGGGTACGTCCTGCCGCAAAATAGCCGAGGGAGATGGACCTGTGGCAGCCATTTATAAAGCCATTGATATGGCAGCTGGCAGTCATCACGGACTGGTCTCTTATGGTATTCGGTCAGTAGGTGAAGGCAAAGATGCAATGGGAGAGGTAAGTGTTCTGATTAGCGAAAACGGGGCACTTTTCCGAGGTGTAGCACGCCATACCGATGTACTCCAAGCTTCGGCCAATGCGTACATACAAGCGCTTAATCAGCTGGAGAATTTCAGGGCAAATAGTGAGGAAGAGTTCGTATCTGATGGAATTATGCAGTCGTTTGATAGCGACGGAGGGCAAATTTGATGACAATCACAGAAAAAGTAATTGCACGGCATTGCGGTCGAAACAGGATCGCTCCTGGCGAGAGCGTCTGGGTGGATGTAGACATCCTTATGACGCATGACGTGTGCGGTCCACCAACCATCGATATTTTCAAACGCGAGTTTGGAGAGGAGGCTAAGGTTTGGGATCCGGAAAAGCTGGTGATACTGCCCGATCACTACATCTTCACGCAGAATCATCACGCGAATCGCAATGTCCGACTGCTACGGGCTTTTGCGGAAGAACATGATCTGCCACATTATTATGATGTAGGATCGCCACGCTACAAAGGAGTTTGCCATATGGCACTTGCTGAAGAGGGTTTCAATCGCCCAGGCTCATTGCTGATCGGTACCGACAGCCATACCTGTACCTCAGGGGCCTTTGGTATGTTTTCGACAGGAGTGGGTAATACAGATGCTGCTCTGATTATGGGAACGGGGAAGATCTGGTTGCGCGTACCGGAAACTATGCGTTTCATTTTCGAGGGCGTGTTGCCTCCATACTTGATGGCAAAGGATCTTATTCTTGCTGTGATCGGGGATATTGGTTGCGATGGTGCCACGTATCGTGCCATGGAATTTGATGGGGAGTCAGTGTACTCTCTATCCATGCAGGAGCGAATGACACTCACGAATATGGCCATTGAAGCTGGGGGGAAGAACGGAATTATCGCGCCCGACGAGACAACCATTGAGTACGTACGCGCTCGTACGGATGCCCCTTTTGAGTGTGTTTATAGTGACGAAGACGCACGATTTTATTCCGAATACAGGTACGATGTCTCCACTTTGGAGCCTGTTGTGGCTAAGCCTCATCGGCCAGACAACCGTGCGAGTGTTGTAGAGGTTGCTGGTACAAGCCTGGATCGTGCCTATGTTGGTAGTTGCACCGGGGGTAAGCTGGAGGATTTTCAAGCAGCGGCTCAGATCATCAAGGGCCAGGAAGTGGTTATTGATACTTATATCGTGCCTGCGACAACTGAGATTAGTAATGCTCTTCGTACAACTACACTTGATGGTACTACCTTGTGGGATGTTTTTGTCGAGGCCGGATGCAAGATGGGGCAGGCGAGTTGTGCTGCGTGCTTAGGGGGGCCACCAGACACATTTGGACGCATGCAGGGGAACGAAGTAGTTATTTCTACTACAAACCGGAATTTTCCTGGACGTATGGGATCTAAGCAGGCCTCAGTTTATCTCGCATCTCCGCTTACTGTGGCAGCAAGTGCGCTCAACGGCGTGATTACGGACCCACGTGAGGTTTTGGTATAACATATTAAATCGGAAGTTATGGAATCTAATATTCGTGGTTTAGCCTATGTGGTGGGCGACGCGATTGATACAGATCAGATCATTCCCGCGGAGCATTTGGTCTACAGCCTAAAGAAGCCCGATGAACGACGCATGTATGGGCGATTCGCCATGAGCGGTCTGCCGGTGCAGGTACAGGGACTTCCCGAAGGTCATATACCATTTACTGATCCGGATAAGTATGAAAGCAAGTTCACTTTCGTCATAGGCGGGACAAATTTTGGATGTGGCTCTTCCCGTGAGCATGCACCATTTGCATTGACCGAAGCGGGGGCAAAAGTTGTCATAGCCGAGAGTTATGCACGTATTTTTTACCGGAATACGATCGATGGTGGTTTTGTTGTTCCTTTTGAAGCTAACGAAAAGATTAACGATCAAATATGTACGGGAGATGATCTGGAATTGGACACCCGCTTAGGGCAGCTAACCAATCATACAACTGGCAAAGAGTATTTACTAAAACCGCTTGGGGATGTAGCCGAAATTCTCAATGCGGGCAACGTATTCGAATATGCAAGACAAAACGGCCTGATCGCCCTATCTGATGGCATACATTGAATTATTTGACACCACACTTCGCGATGGTACACAGGGCGAACATGTAACATTATCGGTTACTGACAAAATCCGGATTGCGCACAGACTAGATGCTTTTGGCATCAGAGTGATTGAAGGGGGCTGGCCTGGTTCGAACCCGAAAGATCAGGAGTTCTTCGAGCTGTCCAAAAAGGAGAATTGGCAACAGGCAAGCATCTGTGCTTTTGGATCAACCCGTCATCCCCGGAACGCCCCAGATGAGGATCCTAATTTACGGGCACTGATAGCGGCGGAAACAGATACAGTATCCATATTTGGGAAAAGCTGGCTTTTGCATGTTAAGCATGCACTCAATGTGTTGCCAGATGAAAACTTGGACATGATTGTCGGGTCGATAGACTGGTTAACATTACATGACCGTCGTGTGATTTATGATGCAGAACATTTTTTTGACGGTTACAAGGATGATCCTGGATATGCATTAGCGACATTAAACGCTGCTGCAGCAGCGGGTGCAGATGTTCTGGCCTTATGTGACACGAATGGGGGCACTATGCCGACAGATATCCAACGAATCACTGAGCAGGTATGCTCAACCATCGGTGATTGTTGTGTTATAGGCATCCACGCACACAATGATAGTGGTCTTGGAGCAGCAAATACTATCGCCGCCGTGGAGGCGGGGGCACGCCATGTTCAGGGTACCATCAACGGGATCGGTGAGCGTACCGGTAACGCCGATCTGTGCACCGTCGTAGCTTGTCTCCAGCATAAGCTGGGCCATGATTGTGTTTCTGAGGAGCAACTGAGTTCATTGGCAGATCTTAGCCAGTTCGTTTACGAGATCTGCAACATGCTGCCGATTGACCGTGCCCCATTTGTTGGGCGTAGTGCATTTGCACACAAGGGAGGTATTCATGTATCTGCAGTAATGAAGGAACCACGTGCTTATGAGCATATGGAACCTGAACTGGTAGGAAACAAGCGTCGTGTGCTGGTTTCGGACTTATCAGGCCAATCAAATGTGCGCTACAAGGCACAAGAATTAGGCATTTCGCTTGATGGGCGTGATGAGGCTCGACTTGCGGTCCAGCGCATCAAGGAGCTTGAGCATCTCGGGTATGAGTTCCAGGGGGCTGAAGCATCTTTTGAATTGCTCTTACGCACTATTCGAGGCGAGGACACGGAGATGTTCAAGTTGGATCGTCTACGGGTACATAGTGAGCAAAATGAGCATGGAACAGAATGGTCCGAGGCTACGGTTGCCGTTTTCGTTGGCGAGCATCGGGAGCTTGCTGTGAGTGAGGGGGTCGGTCCCGTAGACGCTTTATCTAATGCTCTCAATCGAGCGCTCTGTCGTTTTTATCCTCGCTTGGAATCCGTACGGCTTGCAGACTACAAAGTACGTGTTCTCAGACCGGAAGACGCGACGGCTGCCTCGGTTCGTGTTTTGATTGAGCATCATGATATCAGCGGCGAAGCCATCTGGCATACGGTAGGAGTTTCGCCCAACATATTAGAGGCTAGCTGGCAGGCACTGACTGATGGCGTGCGCTATTACCTTATGAATTCTCAACCTGCTCAGGTTTTAGAATCAGAGGCAGCGTAGCAGTTCTAAATGCTTCACGGCTTAGATACAAAAGCCGCTCAGTGTGTGGTTAGAAGCGTGTTGCAAGCACACTTGGTATCATCACTCATTGACCCCACCCTGGATGATCTGGTCTGTATAGCAAGATTGATCAGGTCGGGCAGCAACGCTCGAAATATTTTTTTACAGCAGCCTTATAGAAATCAACTGCCCGTACGACCTCAGATTTGTCTACGCACTCTTCTGCCGTATGGGATAACTCACTGCGGCCGGGACCAATCTTTACAGTGGGAACATCTTTCAGAAAGATCCAGTCGCTTGCGGTCGGGGAGCCCATAAGTTCGGTTCCGGGCAGTGATTCCAGGCAGGCATCTACAATAGTTTCATCGGTCGCGGTAGATACCGGCACTATGCGATTGCTGTGAACAGTAACCTCTGACGCAACAGCTTCCTTGATTTGGGCGACTATTTCTTCATGTGTGTAGGACGGCGTACTTCGAATATCCAGATAGATTGTACACTGGTCAGGAATAACATTACGGGCCGATCCCCCTTGGATAGTAGTGACGTTCAGACTGGTGCGGCCCAGGATAGGATGCACTCGCTCAAAGGTAATGTCAGACAAATGTTGAATATCTGCCACAGTCTTAAGAATGGCGTTCTCTCCAAGGGTATGACGGGCTGCATGTGCATTTTTCCCCTTAGCATCGAGTCGTAATATGAGCAGTCCTTTCTGTGCGATAGTGGGTAGTAAGCTGGTTGGCTCGCCAATTAATGCAGCCTGGGGGCGAGGTAAATGTGCTTTCAATAATTTTCTCAGCCCATTATTTTCATAATTGGTTTCCTCGCATTCAGTCAAGGCAACAATTACTTGCCCATTTTCTGGTTGCCAATTTTCGGCAGCTAGCTCCAGCAGTGCAGATGTCATGGCGGCGCCTGATGCTTTGGCATCAGATGCCCCTCTGCCATAGATTCGTCCGTTCACTTCGGCAGCATCGAATGGAGGATAAGGATGTCCGGAGGATGGGGGGACCACATCGAGGTGAGATGCCAGGAGTAGCTTGTTTGGTCCGCGTCCTATCCAAAAATAAAGACTGTTCCCAACCCGTCGGGTTTGAATGCCTGCAGCGTTTACATAGGACTGCATGTACGCACATATCTCATCTTCTTCTCCACTCAATGACGGGAATCGAATCATTGAGCTCAGCAGGTCCAGCACATTTCTTCCACTCATTATTATCCTGTAATGACTGAAGTAGCCTTCTGTCTCTGTAGTAAGTCATCTGCTCCCAGTATCCATACACTGGGAATGCCCAAAGCAAGTGCTTCGCGCGCTATTCTCAGTTTTACCAGCATTCCTCCCGTGATCCAACCTTGGTCAATACCTGCTGCTTCGTCAGTGGGTGAACATGTTCGTAGTATTGATCCTGGATCAGTGGGATCCCGTAGCACTCCTCCGGTATCTGTTATAAGTAATAACTCCTCCGCCTGGGTGGCAACAGCAAGTGCACAAGCCACTGTATCCGCATTGACGTTGTATCGTTGCCCAATCGCATCAACACCGAGGGGGGCTATGATTGGCATGAATCCAGCATTGGATACGGTTTCAATCAGGGTTGTGTCTACTGAGACTATTTCGCCAACCCACCCAAAGTCAACCATTTCACCATCAATCAACCATGGCTCACGCCGACGAACATTTAGAATGGATCCATCTACCCCACTGAGTCCAACTGCTCGGAGGTTATAAGTATTAGCCTGAGCAACCAACTGTACATTTATGGCGCCTCGCATGGTCCATTCAGCAATATTTAGGTCCAGATTCCCTGTTACCCGCCGTCCGTTAATGATCCGAGGTATGTGCCCCAAGCGATTTGCCAGTTCAGAGGACTGTATACCGCCTCCGTGGACAATAATGAGCGGAGACTTAATCAATTTGAGCTGATTCCAAAAGAGATCTAGGTTCTCAACTGTTCCGCCACCAATTTTGATGACGACCGGAGCTCTCATAGGAGTTTCCAGGCTCGTTCCAGAATGGCCATCTGTGCGTGCAGTCTAAATTCTGCCTGCAGCAAATGAATCGCCTGTGAACTGTTAAGTACTGCATCATCAACTACAACCCCACGGCGTGCGGGTAGACAGTGCAAAAAAACGGCCTTTCCGAGATGACGCTCGCGTATTCGCCAGTTCTGGTGCTGATTCCGCAATACAGCTTCTGCATCGGGATTCTCATACCTCATGTTACCGCTCCAGGCTTTTGCGTATATCACATCAGCATCTTCGCAAGCGGCATCCTGATCGTCTGTTTGGGTTATTGAAATTCCGTGCTGCGATGCATACGAATCAGCAAGTTTCATTATCTCAGGAGCCAGCTCGAATCCATTTGGTCGTGCAAGAGTCACCTGCATACCCAGTCGGGCTGCCATTAGAAGGGCAGAGTTGGGAACGGCCTGCGGTAGTGCGCGTGGATGCCAGGCCCATGAAAGAACAAAGCGTCGACCCTTAACTCCATCTCTGAAGTGTTCGTGAATAGTCGCAGCATCTGCCAAGGCCTGGCAGGGGTGATAGACCGCGGATTCTAGGTTAATTACGGGGACGGTGGCTGCCTCCAGAACTTTCTTGAATCGTGACTCGTTTTGGTCAAGTGCGTAATCTGTTCCCGTGGCAAACAAACGAACCCCCAATGCATCGTAATAGCGCGATAATACACCAATTGCCTCCCTGATATGCTCCACGGGCTGACCATCCATACGGACGCCATCCCTCCATTCCATACTCCATACGCCATCTCCTGGGATAATTGTTGAGGTATGAGCACCAAGTCGAGCAGCAGCCACTTCCATGGAAGTGCGTGTGCGAAGAGAAGAATTAAAAAATACTAAGCCGATGCTGCGAAAAATATTCGACCTTGGCGCCGGATTTGGATTCCGATAGTGATATCGTGCACGACTCAACTGTTCTTCCCATGTCGAATTACTTTCGACATGCCAGTCAAATAGATGCTTTAGTCTGGGGTCAGGCGTGTACATTCTCTATTACGTCTCTAAAGGCCTCGGCAAATTCAGCAATCTGTTCTTCACCAGCTATTAGCGGGGGCATAAGGCGCATCACGTTGGGATCCGCACTACCTCCAGCCAATACACCGCGTTCACGGAGAGCAGGCAAAATATTGCTCGCTTTGGGTTTAATCCGTACACCAATCAGGCAACCGTGTCCCCGCGTTTCCAGAGCAAACGGTTGTACGGCATCTGTGATGGCGTTAAATATTTTTGGGGCGTTATTCATGAGGTTATCCTCACGAATAGACTGGAGTGTCGCCTCAACTGCACTCATGGCAATCATACCTCCGCCAAATGTGGATCCCTGATCACCATGCTGAACTTCATTTGAAAGGGCATCACTCAACAATGTGGCACCTACTGGAACGCCGGATCCCAAACTCTTGGCAAGAGTGATCATATCCGGCACGATTCCGAATTGCTCACTGATACTGAATGTGCCCGTACGACCAACACCAGTCTGCACTTCATCAAAAATTAGCAGCGTACCGGTGCTGTCACATAGTTTTCGCAGTCCCTGGAAGTAGTCGTCAGAGGCTCCCACCATGCCGGCAATGCTCTGAATAGGTTCAATCAGTACGGCTGCTGTATCGCTGTTATGGGCAAAAAACGATTCCACAGCTGCCAAATCCCCGAGTGGCAGAAAATGGGAATTAGCCAGGACTTTCGTGAAAGGAGCTCGGTAGGCCGGATTCCAAGTGGTAGCTAGGCTTCCGAGCGTACGCCCGTGGAAGGCACCGGTCATAGAAACTACTTCATTGCGACCGGTGGATTTGCGGGCAATCTTCAGTGCTGTCTCAATTGCTTCCGTACCGGAATTGCAAAAGAATATCCGCTTCAGCGGGGCCATTTCTGCAAGGAGCCTAGCTGTGCGCGCGCGAACATCGTTATAAACAACGTTCGAATAGAAAAGCAGCCGCTCGCTTTGCCGCTTTATTGCGTCAACCACCCTAGGCGGACAATGACCAAGTGGCGTAACGCAGTGACCGCCGTAGAAATCCAAGTATCGCTTTCCGTTGCTATCCCATATATAGCATCCCTCGCCGCGTACGAGCGCGACGGGCATCTTTTTGTAGGTCGGGATGAGAAATGTGTCCTCATCACGTAAAATTGTTTGTGTGTTCACTGATTTATGCCTCCGGTACGAGGCCCGTTTTGATTGGCCAATCCATTAACAGATTCATATTCTGTATCGCTTGAGACGCAGCACCTCGGAGCATATTATCAAGCGCAAATCCAATCACGAGATGCTCTCCATGCACAACCCATCCTATATCGCAGTAAGGTGATCCAACGGCATACCGTAATTCCGGTAGCATGTCTGGCCAAAGCCGAATGAGACTGTGATTCCCATACACCTCGTTGAACCATCGTGCGATCTCAGATCTCTTTGCTGGTGCTTTTAGCTGCACAGTACCCCAGATCCCCCGTGTAAATGGTCCGGAGACAGGTACCATTGCTAAGGATATGCCAGGGTTCAAAAACTGAGAAATTTCGAATAAATGTTGATGATTCAACACCTTGTAGGCGCGGACGTTACCATCCCTCTCAGGGAAATGTGTTGCTGGCTTAGGGCGAATACCTGAGCCGGACGCTCCCGTGATAGCCATGATCGAAGCATTAACCTCAGTGCAATTCAGATGCAAGGGCCATACAGACAGGAGCATGCCGGTTGAAAAACAACCCGGATTTGCGATATAACGTGTAGAGTAGGGGGCAAAGAGTTCCGGCTGTCCGTACGAAAATTTCTGTATCAGCTCGGGCACTGGATGTTTTACTTTGAATAAGGACTCATAGGTATTCACATCCAAAAACCTAAAGTCAGAACTCATGTCGATGATGTTGCCTGTATACCCCCTGTCAAGTAAGGCCTTAACGCTTGCGGCTCCCTTTCCATGCTCGGCAGCCACAAACACAATATCGAAGGTAGTACAGTCGAGTTCTGTTGGGTCAATGAAGTGAAGGTTATGCTGTCCCCGTAACGCTGGATGTGGAGTATCCAGTGGAGCTCCGGCATAGGTCCGGCTAGTCACGCAAGAAAGTGATACGCGAGAATGTTTAAGAAGCAGGTGGATCAACTCACGGCCGACATATCCACCGCCATGCAAGATAGCTGCGCGAATCATTGTTTCGAGCGTGCCTTATGTGCGAGATAAGCCTGGAGTCCATTGAGCATGCAAAAGCTGCGGGCATCGCGTCCATCCCAGAGAGCAGTTTCTTCACCATAGGTTGCAACTCCGGTATCAAACATTGAATACGGACTCTTACAACCCTGCACGGCAATCATCCCCTTACAGAGTCGTACGAGTACAGATCCCGTTACAACGCTCTGAGAAGATACCAAGAAGGCCTCAATATCTCGCATGACGGGATCAAAATGTTGACCTTCGTGGAGCAACATCCCATAAAAATCGCTTAATTGATCTTTATGATACCGCTGCCATTTGGTGAGTACTAGTTTTTCCAGTTCTCTATGTGCAGTAACCAGGATAAGTGGGGCAGGGGCCTCAAAACCTATTCGTCCCTTAAGTCCCAGTATAGTATCACCCACATGGATGTCTCGGCCTATTCCATGATTTGCACCAATAGCGGCAAGCTCAGTGATCAACTGAACAGGCTCCATATTATGGCCATCAAGTGCTGTAGGTAATCCCTCTTCAAATTGAATATGTACTGTAATTCCTGGGCCGGGGGCTTCACTTGGAGACACAGTATTCGGGTATGCCTCGTTCGGTAATGATGCAACCGTATCAAGGGTTTCTTTGCCACCGATGGTTGTTCCCCATAGCCCGTCGTTGATTGAGTACTGTGTGGTTTTCTCGGGCACTGAAAAACCTCGCTCGCGCAGAAATGCAGTGGTGTACTGTCGGGTGAGGCCCTCATCACGGATTGGTGTGACGAGATCCATATCATCAGCCAGTAACTGAATTACGGAATCAAATCTGAATTGGTCATTTCCAGCTCCAGTTGAGCCATGCGCGATTGCACGCGCTCCGATCTGACGGGCAATCTTAACAACTTCTCGGGCCTGCACCACACGTTCAGCACCAACGCAGAGCGGATAGACTCCCCCACGTAAGACATTGCCCATAATCAGGAATTTTAGATGATCCTCATACAGGATCGTGCGGGCATCAATGTGAAAATGCTCTTGTGCTCCCAATTCGCTCGAACGGGCTCGGAGGGTTTCTTTCTCGACAGATGCACCGGTATCCACAGTTACTGTGAACACATCTTCGGCATATTTTTCACGCAGGTATGGCACACAAAAAGATGTGTCCAGCCCACCACTAAATGCCAGCACGATAGCCATCTTACTCAATTATGGAACAATCGCATTTCAACGCATGCATGCAGTCTTGGATCACGAAGTTGATTTGTCGTATTAGGAAAGATATTTTTGGGCTTGCTGAGAGAGGGGGGATGGAGCAATAGGGTAAGATATAGCCTTGATTCACAAGCTCGAACACTATCATAAACCCGCAGATCGTTACATCAGAGCCCTACATTGCGCTTCTTTTTAACCAACTAAGGTTCACGCGCCCCCCAGGCTGTCACGTTCTAAGATCTCATCAACGCTGCGCAAATAGAAGTTGAGGGCATCAGTCAAGTTCATGGCTTCCGTACTCCATGACCACCTACGGGACATATGCCACACTGCACTTCGCATACTACTGAAACCTCAATATCCGTTTCTTTATTGCATGCCAGTTGATGGGATATCATGCCCGATCTTTTCAGTAGACGCCAAGATTGATTGAAAGACACAGGCAAGAGCTGTTTATCTCCATCACGTCGATTTTTTGATTCTATGGCTTTTGATGCAGTATTGCAAATGAACCTCTTGAGGTGTCTCAGCGTTGACCGTCCGGCAAGTATGCAGTAGTAGGCCTTTTCTCTAAGCAGGCTCGCTGAGTAGCAGTTCTGCATATGGTTCAATTCGCAGTCCTTTTAACAAACAAAACCGCAACAATCATGCTTCAAACCTTACTACGGTGGCGTGTGTACGGCCCGTGTCTTCTGCTGATATTGTCCTTTGTGACAATTCAGTCTGTACACGCCCAGGACCACACGGTCAGTGGCACGGTGGTATCCGCACTTGACAATCAACCTTTGCCCGGGGCTTCAGTTGTTGAAACCGGTACACTTAATGGCGCCGCGACTGACATAGATGGGTCTTTTTCTCTTGAAGTTAGTGATCCCAATGCATCACTCACGGTCACGTTTATCGGCTACGTCAGCCAGACCATTGAAATCGAAGGCAGGGACGAAATCACCATTTCCATGGAAGAAGATACCGGTCTGCTGGAAGAGCTTGTTGTCACAGCCGGTGGCATTGAGCGTAAGGAGCGTGCAGTAGGGTATGCCGTGAGCGAAGTCGGTGGTGAAGATCTGCGGGAAATCAGGGAAAATAATGTGGCTAATGCGCTTGCCGGCAAGGTCGCTGGCGTTATCGTGACGAAGCCTGCCACAGGGCCGGCTGGCTCCAGCCGTGTGATCATTCGTGGAGCTTCTTCGCTGGGAGAAGACAGTCAACCACTCTATGTCGTAGATGGTGTACCCATTGATAACACCACCTTAGGTAGTGCCGGAATGTGGGGGGGGAACAGACGGTGGAGATGGTATCGGATCTATTAATCCCGACGATATAGAGAAGATGACGGTGCTTAAGGGACCGTCAGCTGCCGCACTCTATGGTACACGTGCGAAGAATGGTGTGATTTTAATCACGACCAAAAAGGCGACGCCGGGTTCAGGCCTTGGTGTAGAGTTTTCGAGTAATACGACATTTGAAAATGTTCTCGTGAATACCGACTGGCAAACCCAGTACGGGCAGGGAACACGAGGTGCTAAGCCCTCATCGGAAGATGAAGCACTTTCGACCGTTGACCAAGCTTGGGGGCCGTCACTGGATGGTGCCCAGACAATTAGCTGGGACGGTACAAACCAGCCCTACAGTCAGGCTGCTGATGCAGTCAATGCGTTCTACAACACGGGTATCACAAGCACGAACAGTTTAGCACTGACAACGGCTACGGCAACGAGTTCACTGCGAATGGGGCTCTCACATCTGCAAAACGAGGGAATCAGCCCGAATTCGGGGTTAACACGTACTACTCTCTCCCTGCGCGGTAGCTCTCAGTTCGGTGCTCGTTTGAGCGCGGACGCCAAGATCAACCTCGTTCGTGAGTTTGTCAACAACCGACCAAGACTCAGCGATTCACCAGGTAATGCAAATTATTCTGTTTACCAGTTGGCTCCGAATGTGGACGTGGAATCCATGCGTTGCCCTCCAGAGGACGAGGCCTGCACAGAACCAGGAACCGACACAGATGGTAGAGAATTACACCGTGGCCTGTTCGGTAATATTTATCAGCAGAACCCCTATTGGGCAGCTCATCAATATACCAGCTCTGATGAAGATAGGCGTGCTATTGGTTTTGCCTCTCTGACCTTTAAATTTGCTGAGGGAATTCATCTAATGGGCCGTTTTGGGGGTGATACCTATACCACCCGCCGAACGGGAATTACTCCTTGGGGAACTGCTTACAGTCCAGTGGGAGGCCAAAGTGAGCAGGAATTTCGTATTACTGAAATCAATACCGACTTCCTGTTGACGGTAGATCGTACACTGACCAGCTCTATTGGTCTGCAAGCAACAGCCGGTGGCAACATCCTTTACCGGGAAAACGAGACACTCTCGCTCAGTGGTGGGGGTGGTTTTAACGTGCCAGGACTGGAAGTTGTGACCAATCAAAACACACGGTCGCATGGCTATGGGTTCAACGAAAAGCAAATTAACTCGCTCTATGGATCCGCTGAACTGGCATTCAATGACTTCTTCTTCCTAACGCTAACTGCACGCAACGACTGGTCTTCAACACTGCCAGTGGATAATAACAGCTACTTCTATCCATCCATTAGCGGTAGCTTTGTATTCAGTGATGCATTTGAAGTACCGGAATGGCTCAGCTTCGGTAAGATTCGTGCATCATGGGCCGAGGTAGGAGGTGATACGAATCCATATGCGCTTGCACTTACCTATGGACTCAGCGGTAGCCATCTTGGCCAGCCGCGCGGTGCAATTGCGCAGGGAACCATTCCACTAGCCGACCTGAAGCCTTCGAGTACAGTGGGCATTGAGGGGGGCTTTGATATTCGCTTCATCGACAATCGTTTTGGCTTGGACTTCACTTACTACACACAAAGTGCTACGGATCAGATTCTGTCTACGACAATATCGAGTGCATCCGGCTTCGGTAGTCAGGTGATCAATGCAGGCGAGATTTCGAACCAAGGTTTCGAAGTGCTCCTAACAACGACTCCTGTCCGTCAAGGAGACTGGCGCTGGGATTTAGATGTTAATCTTGCAAGAAACACGAACGAGGTCGTGGAGCTTGTAGAAGGCCAGACTTCACTAGTGCTCGGCGAGAGCCGTCATCGTGGCAATTACGTGACTGCTGATGTTGGTGAAGCATACGGATCCATTAAGGGCCGCAAATATCTTCGGCAAAATGTGCCTGCCGGTGGTTCTGATTGTGACGCAACCGGATCAATCGTACATGATGCTGATGGGCTTCCCATGAGGACATCCGATCTTTGTGTGTTGGGAAATGGTACTCCTAAGATCAGTGGAGGTATTCGGAGTGGATTGCGTTGGCGCAATCTGTCACTGAACATGCTCTTTGATATGCGGTTTTGCGGTGAACTGTTCTCCGTTACCAACAGTGCAAGTTACAATAATGGGCTTCATAAGAATACCCTGCAGGGGCGTGACGTAGGCTATATCGTCGGAGAAGGTGTTAACGAAAATGGTGAAACCAATACAATTCAGGTCGATCCACAGGATTACTTTGGAAGGATTGGGGGTGGAACTATAGGCGAGGAGTTCGTCTATGATGCGAGTTTTGTTAAGCTTCGCGAGTTGCAGCTTAACTACAACCTGCCATCTCGCCTGTTCGTACGCACACCGGTTAAATATGCGTCTATTTCTCTGGTTGCCCGAAATCTCTGGTTACTCTACAGCAATGTAGACAATCTTGATCCAGAGTCTCTCTACAACAGTACGAACCGGGGTATTGGTCTTGAACACTCGGGCGTGCCGCAGACGCGCAGTATCGGTATCAACCTCAATGTACGTCTGTAGCCTTAATCATACCCGACAAACAAACCAGATAATATCCATGACTCAAATGAAACGACTTCCAGTACTGGCTGCGTTGGTTCTATCTCTTATGATTGCCTCTTGTGATTCTGGCTTCGAAGAGATGAACGTGAACCCGACCCAGGCCAACCAAGTTGACCCCAATTTCAAGCTGACCAATATTCAACTCCGAATAAGCGGTGAGCGCTACGAGAACTGGCGGACTAACCTGATTTACAGTTCCGTCATGATTCAGCACTTTGCCACGCTGCCCACCTATTGGGCAGGGGATAAGTATACCTACATCGGATCGTATTCCGCAGCAATGTGGGATCGATATTACCCCAACATTGCCAGGAACGTTGAAGACCTGTTACAGCAAACTTCAGAAGACCCTGCAGATGCTAATCTCCATCATATCACACAGGTCGTACGCGTGATCATGTACCATCGACTTACTGATCTCTACGGGGATATTCCGTACTCAGAAGCAGGCAAGGGTTTCCTGGAAGGTATCACGCAGCCGAAATATGACGCTCAGTCGACAATTTATTCCGATATGCTGGCTAAGCTAGAGGCTGCTGCGACGGGACTAAATGCCGCGAATCGCTCCTTTGGTGGTGGTGACCTGATGTATCAGGGAGATGTGGACAAATGGAGCAAACTGGCCAACTCGCTTATGCTGCGGTTAGGAATGCGACTGGTCAAAGTCGATCCTGGTGCGGCGCAAAGCTGGGTGCAGAAGGCAATTGCCGGCGGGACGATGGAGAGCAATGACGACATAGCTTATATTCCTCACAATGACCCCTCAGGCTGGCGCAATGGTAACGGTTCTGTATTCCTGGCAGATGGATCTCCGCGATTGAGCGAGTTCTTCGTTAATTGGATGGTTAGTCGCGGTGACCCGCGTCTGTACGTCTATGGACAGAGTCCCGTTGCTGGTTCGGATCCAATAGGGATGCCAAATGGCCGCATTACCGGTGGCTCAGATCCCAATAACGGTATCGAAAATCATTCCAGTTGGGTAAGCTGTGACTCAGGGGCCGATCCGTGCGGAATGGATGTGTATATGGTTCCCAATGATGCGCTAAAGGGACAGGACGATCCAATGTTCTTCATGACGTACGCTGAGGTCGAACTTCTCAAAGCTGAAGCAGCGCAGCGTGGCTGGTACAGTGGAGATGCTGCGATGCATTATGCAAATGGCGTTCGCGCCGCAATGGAGTACTTGGCAATGTATGGTGCAGCCGCAGATATACCAAGTGATGCTGTTGATGCCTACTTAGCAGCAAATCCCTACGATCCTGCAAACGGATTGAAAATGATTAACGAACAGCTGTGGGCTGCCGTCTTGCTGAACGAGTACGAAGCCTTTGCGAACTGGCGGCGTACGGGCTATCCCGAACTTGTTCCGGTGAATTATCCAGGCAATGTAACCGGTGGTACTATTCCGCGTCGCTTGCGATATCGGGAGAATGAAGCTGTAGCTAATCCCGATAACTATAATGCAGCAATCTCTTCGCAGGGCCCAGACGAATTCACAACACGAATTTGGTGGGATCGCTAGATCGTAACAGAGTAGACCTCGACTTGATAGTTGCAGGTCTGCCTGACGGTTTTGAATAAAAGAAAAGGGGGCTCCGCTCAAGCGGGGCCCCTTTCTTTATTCCTTGAAGTCCAGTTCCAGTGATCTGGAGACCGAGGTATCTGCGACCCTATCGTTGATTGTTAGCGTAAGCGTGAAAGGCCCTGGAATGGCCCAGCGTCCGATATCTACAACAATGAATTCGCGTACAGTTGCGGTTTCGCCCTCATATCCAAAGGAAGCAGCAATCGGCGGCTTGCCCTCACTACTCAGTGAATACTCAACAGTGTAGTTAGTGCGATCTTGCTCGTCAAAACGCAGAAAGTACACTTCAAAGTACAAGGCAAGCGGGGTAGTTGCATTGATTATCTTACTCATGTAGGGAAGTGCACCGTCGAAGTTTTTTGGAGATTCCAAAAAGAGTGGTTTCAGGTCACTGATCTCCAAAGAAGCTCCATCTCCCCGCAGAGCCTCCAAGGTGTCGATAGAGGTAACACCTATTGCCCAGGCAGCTGCAGGTTGTGGAGGTATGGAATCTGGAACAGTCCAATGTAACGACCACTGCATTGCTACAGGTGATGCAGAGCTGAAATTGGGGATTATCCAGGATTGAATAGGCGTTTCCAGGACGGTGTCCTGTGGCAAATGGTATCGTCGAATACGAATCTCTTCGGGCTCAAATTCTTCGCTTCGTGTTGCCAGTGCCACACTCAATATGAAGTCAGAGGAGATGGCTTGTCTCAATTGTTGCGAACGACGTGTCATGCTTCGACTAGGTCGGAGCGTATTCAAATCAATATTCCAGTAAGCTTCCAGTCGAGTAGAGCCATCCCGTTCCAAAAAGCGGATGAACTGCGTCTGCGGTTTGAGCTCCACGGCATTGCCGTACACATGGGTTACGCTGGTTGGGACAGTTCTTGCCCGACGTAGTTGATGTTGATCATCTCGAGTCCTTGTATCCTGGATTGTCTTCTGCGAGAATTCGTATGGTGCAAGAGGCTCCGAGGTGGGGAGTGTTGTGTAGTTAACGACAGCATCGTACACAGCACCATAATGGTCGTGCTCCATTGCCAGTTGCCCAAAGATATCCTCCATCCACGCGAGGAGTATCTCTACACTTCTTCTACCTCGAAGATTTGGGGGTATAAGGGCTTCAGGGGAATCAATCCGGTACGGCCTGCGACGAGATAGCTGTACAAAGAGGTAATGAGCGTCATCATGGACATCGCGATAGACCCATATCTCGTTCCGTGGCAATCGAAACTCTAGTGGTAAGGTCAGAAGTTTGGGGCTTTGAAGGGTTATGACAGCTTCCCTCCAAGGCCTGCCAAGCCGCACAAAAACGCGACCTCGGTCGTCCACTCCAAGCGGGTCTCTTTGATGAGCATATTCACGCTGAGCGTGGTAAACTCTGTACAGATGTTCTTCGACTCGTTCATTGTACAAGGTTGCCGGCAATGGATCCTGTTGATGCCACCAAGACACGATTGCGGTAGCATCATCGGGCGTGCCCTCGTCTGCTATAAGTGCTTCTACCGATCTATTGATCGGAGATTCTTCGGGAGTAATGAGCGCTATCCAGTGTAAATGGCGTACCAGCGCTTCCTTGTCTCCAACATCTGCATCAGCGGCTTTCCCAAGCCAGTCAAGGTATGCAGCAGCAGCTTCTGCATAAAGGGGGGCAGTCTCTTCGGTAAAGACACGTGCAATATCTGCTTCTTGGGCCAATAATGGGAAAACTGCAAGTAATTGAAGTCCGCAAATGGAAAGAACCCGTATCATCTTCGTTTGACTCTGTCATAACGGAAGCTGGAAAGGAATACGTGCATGCTAGTAACCCGTCGAAAAATCGTCATTAGCTCAATAAGTTTGGTAGTACTAATCGGCTGTACGCGTGAGCGACCATTATTTACGCTCATGGAGCAGACCGGTATTACCTTTGAAAATAGAATCGTAGAGCAAGATGCGTTTAATGTGCTGGAGTATGAATACTTCTATAACGGGGGAGGGGTTGCAGCAGGAGATCTGAACAACGATGGTCTAGTAGATCTATATTTCACGGCTAATATGGTGTCCGATCAACTTTATCTGAACCGAGGCGATTGGGCATTCGAAGATATTACCGAGCAAACAGGCATCATACACGAGCCAACCTGGACCACGGGTGTAACCATGGTTGACATCAATGGTGACGGCTGGTTGGATATTTATGTTTGCCGCAGTGGCAATGTTGCAACAGACCGCCGCCGCAACGCACTCTATGTGAATCAGGGCAATCTCACCTTCAAAGATGAAGCGGCAAGGTATGGGCTGGACGATCCTTCTTATTCCAATCATGCCGCGTTTTTCGATTATGATAGGGATGGAGACCTAGACATGTATCTATTGAACCACTCCATACGGCGATATTCTCACTTCGTTGTAGACTATATGCGTGCACAGCGCGATTCGTTGGCAGGTGATAAACTCTTTCGCAACGATGAGGGAATGTTCACAGATGTAAGTGAAGCAGCTGGCATCATCGGTAATCCGTTGGGTTATGGTCTGAGCGTCGTTGTTAGCGACATCAATGGAGATCTTTGGCCCGACCTCTATATATCGAATGATTATATCGAGGACGACTATTTGTACATCAATCAGCAGAACGGCACGTTCGCTGAATCAATTCGATCATACCTGACGCACACTTCATATGCGTCCATGGGAGCTGACATTGCTGATATTAACAATGATCTGCAGCCAGATATTCTGACGCTGGATATGCTAGCGGAAGACAATTTTCGCCAGAAAGTACTCAAGGGTCCCGAAAATTACAAGTTTTACGCGCAATTACGTGCAGATGGGTTTCATGAGCAATATATGCGCAATATGCTCCATCTGCGTCGTGGGGCTGATTTTGTAGAGATCGGACAACTTTCTGGCGTTTCAAATACGGATTGGAGCTGGGCCCCGCTTTTTGCCGACCTGGACAGAGACGGTCTAAAAGATTTGATTATAACTAACGGCTATTTGCGTGACTATACTGACCTCGATTTCCTGTCGACTACGTTCCCCAATGCATCAAAAGCAGCCGAAATGCGTGGAGAAGCTGTATCAGGATTGGCCCTCGTAGAGCAGATGTCCTCAACGCGCGTAGCGAACTACGTCTTCAGAGGACGGGATGGCATTCATTTTGAAAATGTTACCACTGACTGGGGGATGGAGATCCCAACACACTCCAATGGTATGACTCTGGCAGATTTGGATGGAGACCTTGATTTAGATCTTGTTGTGAATAACGTTAACCAACAAGCATTGCTGTATCGCAATGAGTCAGAAGAGCAGGGGAGGGGAGCAGCATTAAGAGTGGTTTTGGAAGGATTCCCGGGTAACAGCAACGGCGTGGGATCCAAGGTGATCCTCCACGGCGAAGAAGATGCGTCGATAATGCAGGAGGCGGTTTTTGTGCGTGGCTACCTTTCATCTCTTGAGCCGGCCTTGGTTTTTGGAACGGGGCAATGGGGCGAGGTCGATATAGATGTTTACTGGCCTGATGGGCGCTTACAGCAATTGAAGAATATTGCCACTAACCAGACAGTCAGCATTAAGTACAGCGACACGCTTCCAGTAGGATCACTGCCAGCCATTGCCGAAAGAGATCAGTACTTCTTTGCACGGGATTATGCCTCTGGGCTTGACTATGAGCATATAGAAGACGGTTACTCTGACTGGGATATCCAGTCACTTTTGCCTCGGGATTTGGCTTACGAGGGGCCTGCTTTAACGAGTGGAGATGTGAATGGGGATAACCTTATTGACATCTTCCTGGGAGGTAGTCGAGGTCAGGCAGCGACGCTATACCTACAACAATTGGATGGTACATATTTAGGTGTGGGACTTCCGGCATTTGAACAGCATGCAGAGTACGAGGATGTTGATGCTGTTTTCGCTGATTTTTCCGGGGACGGCGCTCTTGACCTCTACGTGGTGAGTGGAGTGGGTCCTGATCCCGCATACTGGCAGGACCGTCTTTACATTAATACCGGCTTTGGTAACCTATTGCATTCCCCCAGTCTGTTGCCCCCCATTCATACGGTAACAAGTACTGTCGCATCAAATGATATAGACGGCGATGGCGATATAGACTTATTTATTGGTGGACTCCATATTCCCGGGGAGTTCGGAAAAGCTCCACGTAGTTATTTGTTGGAAAATACGCCGGAGGGTTTTCAGGATCGGACAGCTTCCTGGGCACCAGAGCTACAGAATCCTGGGATGCTAACGACTGCTGTCTGGGCAGATGTTCATGGTGACGAGAGGGAGGAACTGCTTATTGCAGGACACTGGATGACAATTCGAGCCTTTTGCATGAGAGAAGCTTCCATCATGGAGGAATGCACGGCATCCTTGCTATTGGCAGATCAGAGTGGGCTATGGAATCAGATTGTACCCGCCGATTTAGACATGGATGGGGATACAGATCTTATTGTCGGGAATAGGGGTTGGAATGCACAGATTCGGATTTCTCCCGAGTATCCAGCTAGTCTGTATGTGGGTGATCTGGATCGTTCCAGTACATGGGATATTATATACAGTGGTTTTGTTAAGGGCTTGGAAGTGCCCGTCGCTTCCCGGGACCAAATGGTTGCCCAGCTACCAGATGTGCGTCTACGATTTCCGAAATACTCAGATTATGCGGCCGCGACTACCGATGAAGTTCTGTCTGGGTATGAGGAAACCACAACCTTACTCGAGGTAAGTAACACTGCCTCAGTTGTCCTTGAATTAACCGAGAGTGGTACATTTGAATCCAAATCATTACCGTTAGCTGCACAATTTTCACCAGTCAGGGACGCTCTCGTTATGGATATTAATCGAGACGAGAGCCGGGACATTCTTTTGATAGGCAACGATTATGCCAATAGGGCAGAGGAGGGCCGCATGAGCAGTGGCAGGGGCTTGGTACTGTCTGGGGATGGTATGTTGAATTTCCAGGAAATAAAAACCAGTGGTTTTTGGATGCGCGGAGATGCACGTAGACTGATCAGGGTTGATAATCGTGTGATTGTAGCGAATAATAGTGGTCCGCTGGATATATTTTGGATCCGGGATGGAGCAGAGCATAATCCTTGATTTTTGACCCCTTCCAAAAACATTGCAGAACTAAGTTGATATCTCATGTGCGGACGGATAGCACAAGCCCACAGACCAGAAGATCTCGTAGAGCTGCTGGATGCCCAAATTGGTATTGAGGAGTTTATGGATATTAGGCCCTCGTTCAATATACCTCCGAGCAGCAGGATTATCGCACTATGCCTAAGTGAATATGGTAACGAAATATGGACTACACTGGAATGGGGGATGATGCCCTTGTGGTCGCGAATTAAGCGCCCCGTGATCAATGCGCGGGTGGAGACAGTGGGGCGTAAATCAATGTTCAGGGATTCATTCTCAAAACGTCGTTGCGTGATTCCTGCAACAGCATACTACGAATGGTTCTCATCTCCCGTAGGGAAACAGCCCTATTGTATCCGGCTTGAGAACGACCTCCCACTTTTGCTTGCTGGACTATATCTCGACAACCAATGTGTTATTCTAACACGTCCGGCGCAGGAAGACATTGCGTTCATTCACAATCGCATGCCGGTTGTTTTGGACTTCGAAATGATTGGAGTGTATCTAGACACATTGGAGTCCGCTTATGACTTAATTGAGTTGCGCAGTGATATCAGATTGCGGACTTATCCGGTAACTAGAAAGATGGGAAACCCCCGGTATGACAGCCCCGCCTGTCTTGATCCGATCACGCAGAAGTCAGCTTAGCTCTTGGATTATGCCGGTAGACCATCTAATTCGGGAAATGCTACGTTCCAAGGATGCAACGGGTATTATCATTAGCCATTTACCGCATATTCGATGGATCTGTGGATTTACGGGATCCATTGGTCTTCTGATCGCCCGTGAAAACAAATTTCATTTACTGACTAACAGCATATATGAAACTCAGGCAGCCTTGGAAGTGCGTGGGACAGAGGTCCATATAGGATCGTATCCTATTGCTAAATTTGCTAAGGAGGAGGGCTTGGTCAATTCGGCAGACAGGTTGATTATTCAACCAGAACACCTTACCGTGGCAGAACTTACTCGCTGGGAAACCGCTATACCTGGGATATCACTCATTCCCGTTGGGGGTTTATTGAACAAGCATGTTGCAATTAAATCGGAAGAAGCTATTTGCGGTATGCGCAGAGCACAGGCCGTTTCCGATGCTGTATTTAAAGAAATACTTCAATACATCAAACCGGGTATTCATGAAAACGAGCTAGCAGCAAGGATCAATTATCATCATTCGATGCTCGGTGCCTCAACGATGGCATTCGATACAATTGTCGCTTCTGGTCCGAACAGTGCATTGCCACATGCTCGCCCAAGCGACCGAAAATTACAGTCTGGAGAGCCATTATTATTGGATTTTGGGTGTATGGTTGATGGGTTTGCTTCGGACATGACACGTACTGTCCATTTGGGAGAACCAGACGAAAAATTCATTAAAGCATATGGGGCAGTCAAGATTGCTCAGGAGCAGGCAATATCGTTGGCCTCTGCTGGTATTGAAATATCCGCGGTTTCCCAAGCTGCCCAGGATAGCCTGGAAGAGTTCGGATTCAATGAATTTTTTATTCATAGTGTAGGCCATGGAATAGGTTTGGAGGTTCACGAATGGCCACGTATATCGTCCGATTCATCTGCAATTTTACTCAAAGGTTATACGGTAACCATGGAGCCGGGCGTCTATTTTCCGGGTGAGTTTGGAATCAGGATTGAGGATACTATTCTGATTGATTCCAATACTTGTGAACGTTTATCCGCCATTGGGCGAGATCTGCTGGTTATCTGATGAAGCATGTGCTGGTCGTAGCATACTATTTTCCTCCACTTGGACTCAGTGGTGTTCAGCGGATTGCAGGATTTGTGCGTCACCTACCCGAGTATGGATGGCAGCCGACCGTACTCACTGCAAAGCCAGCGGGATATTTTGCACATGACAACTCACTTTGGGCGCCTATTCAAGAAGCAGGGATTCGTGTAGTACAGACGCGAAGTCTCGATCCAACACGCCTTTTTCGGGCAGGCAGTACAGTAAAGCTTCCTCGAGAATCGAAAAGGCGAGTGCTGGCTTCAATCAGTAACTGGGTTTTTGTCCCCGACAATAAACTCGGCTGGATGCCTTTTGCAGTCCAGGCCGGTTTACGAGAAGCCTCGATTCAATCTTTCAGTGCAATTTTTTCTAGTGCACCTCCCTATACCGGACACTTGGTGGGCGGAAAAATTTCTCAACGGTTAAGGTTGCCCCTAATTATTGATTTTCGTGATGACTGGGTGGGTAATCCAAGACACATCTATCCAACAACTTTGCATCGGCAGCTGCACGTTCGGCGGGAGCGGCAAGTTCTCCAGCAGGCATCCGTAGTTACTACGATTAACCATCCGATTCTGGATAGTTTGCAAACTAGACACAAACCTCTTAGAATTTCTGGGCATGTTATTCCCCATGGATACGAAGAATATAGTCCTCCATCAGTAACGCGAACTAATCATGGAGATCGGCTTCAACTGGTCTATACAGGCGTGTTCTATGATGCTCAGACCCCCGAATATTTTTTACGTGGTTTAGGAGAGTTCTTAACTCAATATCCTGATATGCGTAACAAAGTTTCAGCAATCTTTGTGGGTTTGGTGCCGGCTGATTTTGATCGCCTTGTGCGGAGCTTGAATCTTGAACACGTGGTTCAATACGTAGGATATGTAGAGCACAGTAGAGTGGTTGCTATACAACAGAAAGCCGACATATTATGGATGACAATTGGCAGTCGACCTGGTGCATCACAGATTTCGACTGGTAAATTATTTGAGTATATGGGAACCAGGAAGCCGATATTGGCACTTGTACCACCGGGGGCTGCACGCGACACATTGCACCGCTACAGAGCAGCTTACATAGTTTCTCCTGAAAATGTAAATCAAGTTACGCAAGCACTGAGTCGGATAAGAAATGATTGGCGTGATCGATGTTTTCCGAGGCCGGATGAAGCATTCGTGTCCATGTTTAGCCGCAACCATCTTACACAGAAATTGTCTGATGTATTTAATACCATAGTTCAAGCGTAAGCCAAAAATCAAACTGGAACAGAGTCACAATGTCTCAGAAAAGACTTGATCTGGAGTTAGGATCCACTTTCGAGGAGCTGGACTGCGCGGTGGAAGCCTTGCAGGATTTTATACCAACCTTGGAGCTGGATGACGATTTATCCTACAGGGTTATACTCCTTGCGAGTGAAGCCTTGACGAATGCAATGGAGCACGGCAACCAGTGGGATGAGGACAAGGATGCGACACTTAGTCTGGTTAAGGATGGAAATCGAATCGACTTAGTCGTAACCGATGAAGGTGACGGTATCCATTGGACTCGACGTGACCCGCTGACAGAATTTAATCGATTAGCGGATCATGGTCGAGGGCAATATTTCATGCGCACGATGGCTGACGAGATTCACGTTGAGAAAAACGGCTGCAGGCTACGCCTGGTATTCTATTGCCAAACGTAGCCTGCAGCGTGTGTATTGGGGAATTAATGCTAAGGGCTTTATTTTACAAGAACCATAGCCTTTGCGCCGATCAGCTTACCATCTGCTTCCATCCGATAGATATACTGTCCGCTACTCATAGCCGAAGCATCCCATTGAATTCGGTGAGTACCTCTTGAATAGGGTTGATCCGTCAGTGTTGCAACCTTACGGCCCGTTACATCGAACACAGTTACGCGAATATGACTATCCGCCGCGATCTTGAAGCCAATAGTTGTACTAGGGTTAAATGGATTGGGGTAATTGCTGAGCAGTTCAAACGAGGTCGGTAGCTCTGCCGCAGCTTCTTCTGCGGCGGTTTGCACCTGTGTAATATCAAGTGACCAAACGCCACGCCCATGTGTAGCAAGAACTACCTCACCATCGACAATGCGAATACGCCAAACACTTACAGCGGGGAGTCCATTATCAGCGTAAGCCCAGGTCTGGCCATGATCACGGGATTCAAAGATACCCAGATCAGTGCCAGCCCAAATAATCCGGGGTGTATCAGGAAAGACCGCGACGTCCCAAACTCTAGCATTAGGGAATCCATTGCTGCTCTGGCAGTTTTCAATTCCAGCGAATCCTCCTGAAAGGTCCTCCCAGGTGTTTCCCATATCCTCCGTTCGTAACACCTTGGGCTGGCATGAAGCAGCAAACGTCACATAAGCGGTGGCACGACTAAACGGATGGGTGGCTAAGCCTGCAATTATGCTTGTCGGTGCAAAACTTGGTGAACTAACCGGTCGCAGTGCTACTGGATCCTGCACGCCTTCTCCTTGGCGAGGATTTAAAGCATTTTCGGATACATGGAGCCTTGCACCATTAGCACTCCTCAATCTGTGTCCCGCCCAGACTACTGAGGGATCGGCGAGAGAAACACGCACCTTACCGTACCCCCCTGACCAAGCCTCGGGGCTACTTGCTGGGATCGCATGCCAGGATGCACCAAAATCGAGAGATCGAAGTAGGCCTCCACTTGGATCTGGCGTTATACTAAATACGGTAGCCCCCGATTCAGGAGTCCATCCAATGGACGAGAGGAACTGCCCGGGCCAGTCCAGTATGTTGCCTGCTGGGTTCCAATTAGTGCCGCCATCAATTGATCGCCAGATATTATTAAACTGAATCGAGCCCATAAGTGAATCTGCCCCCTTCCAAACAACATCGAATCCGTCCCCGCCCAGCATGTCCCGCCATCCCCGTCGGCTATTAGCATTATTGTAGGAGGCCCAAGTACCATTATCTTGCGTACCGCCTAAATACATGGGGAATCCCGGACGCTTGGTTGCGTCATAAAACTGAGATGTATTGTATCCTGGGTAAGCGTCTCCTTCTGCCCAGGTTTCGCCGCCGTCACGTGAATAGGAGAAACCACCATCATTTCCATTCAGGATATGGAACTCGTTACTGCTTTCATCAATGGGTACAACGGTAAGATTATGGTGATCCACATGAACATTACCATTTTCCCAAATGGTTATATTTCGGTACTCTCCTTTGATTGAGATAAAATCAATCTCCAGAGTACCTGGGGTTGGCGAGTTTGGGTCCCATGTGACCTCATCCCCCTCGACTAGAAATGGCCACATAAAATACATGAGACCGCTGGAGAATCCTCCGCCTACCATGTAGTCGGACAGGGGGGCACTGGCATTGTAATCATGTTTAGAGATGAATATGTATTCCCGGCTATGTGTATTTCCTGGGCCCGCTGTATTGAAAGGAATCAAGTCCCATGCACCATCGTTCGCCTGATCTCTGAAGGAGACCATTAATTGGCGGTTATTGTCAGTATCCCAAACCTGAAAGGGTATCTCTACGTAATCTCGATACGCGTAATCCGCAAACGCAATTCCTGCACCGCCATCTCCAGCAGTTCCTCCGTTTGCCGGCACTGAGAATCGGTGAGCAAATTGAGTGAGGTTTGGACCAAAGCGGATTTCTATAGAGGTCATTTCGTTTGCATCCATATTTGTTACCTCGGGGTCGGAATAGCCCACATCTATTGTGCCGCCCACATGACTTGCACCAAAATTGACTAGGTCCAAGAAATTACTTGCGCTATTTTCAAAACGTCCGACTGCTCCTACGCTAAATGTTGAATTTCCCTCGACCCATGTTTTCCAACGGATGACACCGCCGATATAAGCAGTATCCGGCGAAAAGGGATGAACTGTAATCGTGTTGTCATACCACCCCTGTTCACCTAGGAAGCCTTGGGCAAATATGGCTGCGTTCTCCGAATTTTCGACAATAATCCAGGACTCGCCAGCATCTACGGAACGATAAATATCCGGTACGGGGGCACCCAAGGGGCTAATTCTTGCCCCTGAACTTTCAACTGAAGCCCAGATCACTTCTGGATGAGATTGTGAAATTGCCAATTCAATGCGATCCCCTCCGTAAACCAACGCCAAAAACGAATCCTCCCAAGTTTTTCCTCCATCGGTTGAACGTAATATCCCCAAACCATTCACCGTTGCAAACTGCACATTAAAGTTGTCTGGTTTTGCCCGTAAATCCTGAATTCGTCCCCCTTTATCTGTTAAAACCCTTGAGAATGATTGTCCACCGTTTTCTGAGCGAAAGATGCTCGTATTTGTCGCTGCTACAACAACATCTGGATTGTTAGGATCTACGGCTATGCGATTTATGAAAGTCCAGTCAGTGTTGTTAGTCGTTGAGGTCAAATGCGTCCAAGTGTCCCCCCCGTCGGTCGTTTTGAACATACCGGCGCCGGAGGAAGCATCAATGTTCCCAAATCCTTCACCAGTTCCAACATATATAACATTGGGGTGGTTGACGGATGCTCCTGCCATAGCAGAAACAGCGAGGCTGGGAAGATGATCGGTGAGTGGAGTCCACTCAATCACCGTCTGATCAAATGTATCAATGTATCGACGCGCCTTCCATACACCGCCTCCCACGGCTCCAACGAACCACGAATTAGCGGTCGGATCTGTGTGATCAATCAAAATAGCACGGGTTCTTCCTCCTAAACGTCCCGGTCCGCGCTCTACCCATGCGAGCTCGGCTGTGCTCGCTCGCTTGGAATTAGCGAGCGTGGCTTTTCGGAATTCTTCTATCTTATAGCCCTGTGGATAGGGTGTATAACCCTGATCAAGACCCTCCGCTGCGGCGAAGAATTTTATAAATTCGTCTGGATATCCAAACGGAGCTTTGAGACGTTTGGATTTCTCTGATCTAAACTCAAACTCTTCCTGAGGTTCTCCAGGAAGCAAAAACGTAATCCCAATTACGGGCACAATGAGGAGTACGGCTGCCAAGCCAATGAATCTGATTTCACGGTAAGTCATGTTCCACGGTTTTCATGATGATGGTTAAGATGGTCTGTTCTTGAGACAAACAGATGGTATAAAAGGGGATGCTCCAATGTTAGTTGGTTAAAGGAGCGTGACGTGAGGTTTCAAGATAACGATTTACAGGTTCACGGTAGTATTCGAGCCTGTAAACCAAGGCTCTCAGCTGTGGGTTGTTGGGG
>LXNI01000489.1_pt1 | contig 44679 bp, 36 predicted proteins | sample 809091 | NCBI WGS metagenome assembly LXNI01 (sample SAMN04870527, study PRJNA318959) | sponge metagenome | biome: 01000161; feature: marine sponge reef; material: water | host: Sarcotragus foetidus | place: Greece: Milos, Mediterranean Sea | collected 2013-05-29 | depth 5-7 m
CGGTGAGCGCGCTCCGGTGGTGGGAACGGTTGCGTTCATTGATGAGGGGCGGACCTTCGGGATAAAAGGAATCGATTTATTCTTCGACGCGGCCCGCCTGATGCCGGACGTCCGTTTTCGGGTCGTAGGCGTACGGAACCGGGAAGCGATCGCAGCACGGTACGATCCGCCGCCGAACGTCGAGATGATTCCGCCCATGCCGCGCGAGCAGTTGCCGGCGCAGTACCACGAAATGTCCGTGTATGTGCAGTTGTCGAGGGCGGAGGGCTTGCCGAACGTGTTGTGCGAGGCGATGCTGTGCGGATGCGTGCCGGTAGGAAGCCGGGTTTTCGGCATTCCGGATGGTATTGGCGAGGCCGGTTTTCTGGTGGACGAGCCGTGCGCGCCCGCCATATGTGAGGCGATCCGGGCGGCGTTGCGCGCAGCGGATCCGGCCTTGCGCGCGGCGGCCCGCGCGCGCATCGAGCGCCTTTTTCACCGGGATCGCCGCCGGGAGAGCCTTCTGAACATTTTAGCCGAATTGACAGGGAGAGGGCGTCATGTCCGCTGAGCGAATGCACGCATATCGCATGATGGGACGGAATGTGGAGGTCCGCTTCGACGCTTCGAAGGGGGCAGCCATTCTGCAGGAAGAACTGGCGGCGTATCCTTCTGCTGCGCCAGGGGGGGCGGATCTGGTTGTTCGGTATGCGCCGGTCGAGTACGCCGGGTTGCGATTCGCCAATCCTTCCATCCACTGTGAAATGGAAGACGGCTTCATCGTCAAGGGGCGCATGGCGACCATGCGTTTTCGCCTGGAAGGGGATCGTCTGCTCGGCGTCGATTTTTACCCGGCTTCCGGAAGGTCTCCGCTGATGCGGGGATTGCGCCGCATGGCGGATATGCAGTACACCTCCCGTGAGGAGCGCGCCGGGGTTATTTTTCACGAATGGGTGGCCGGACCCGCAGCCTACTGGGCGCCGGATCTGGCGCTTGTCCATGCGTCCTCCTTTTCGGATGCGCGCGGCGTAACGCTGATCGGGGGCACGGGCGGCACAGGCAAGACGTCGCTGGCGCTGGAGTTGTGCCGCAGGCCCGGCTTCCGGTTCGTCGCCGACGACATCTCCTTCGTAGGGGGTCACGGCCACGTATGGCCTAATCTGGCATGGCCCAAGATATATGGGTACAACCTCAAAGGCGATCCGGAGCTGACTGCCCGATTGCTGGGCGGGCGCACTGCGGCAGACCGCTTGCACTGGGCGTTGCACCGTCGTCGGGGGGCGGCCTTCGTTCGCCGCCGGATGGCGCCTGCCGACCTGTACGATGGGTATGACAGGGAGGGCGGTCCTTTATACCGGTACGTCATCCTGATCCGCGAGGACCGCTCGGACCTCCATATTTCCGACCTTTCTCCAGCCCGTGCAGCGGCGATGAGCATCCACGTGATGCAGGCGGAATACGCCGGGTTTCATAATCATCTCCACTGGCATGCGGTGAACCGGGCGGCCGAGGATCGCCCGCCGACCGTCTCCGTAACCGAGGTGCTTCACAGATGGCGGGAAATGCTGGCCCGCGTGCTGGGCGGGGCGTCGTGCCAGCTTGCCCGGATTCCCCGCTCCATGGAACACGGCGCATTCCGGCGCCGGATGGCCGGGTTGCTGGCGGAGGCCGGGTAGGCGTGCTCTATTCTGCGGTCGTAATCGGTTGGCAGTATGGAAAAAACAGACACTCCCGTTCAGGAAGTTTGACTTTGGACATGAAACCCACGTAATTGAACTCATAGCGTTTCGGGGACCATCGCTTCTTCGGTCATTCCCATGGACTTCGGGGAATGCATTGTGATCGCAGGATATGCGGGCGGGTCGTCATTCGTAAGCCCCCCCCATTTTCATTTCACAAGACGGTAGACAAGGACGATGCGCCCTCCATTTCGTGTTTTCGGGTTCCGATCGATTTGCGCAGGTTGCCCTTGCGCCAGACAACATAAGCGTCATCCGGGGTCTCCTGTCTCCAGGATTGGCAGGTATGTGGTTGTGGGTCTTTTGCTGGCGGTGGCGCCATTTCTACACGGAAAGAGCTTTGGTCAACTGGTAAATAGTTGGCCGCATAGTTCTACTCTCGGGCATACGGCTTGGGTTTTTTCGGTAGCCTATTCGCCCGATGGCAGTATAGTGGCGTCCGCGTCCGATGACAGAACCATCAGGTTGTGGGATGCGGCTACGGGATCCAACACCGCAACGCTCTCGCATGGACATTTTGTTCATTCGGTAGCCTTTTCGCTCAATGGAAAATTACTGGCTTCGGGAAGCGCCGACGGAACCGCCAGACTTTGGGATGTGGCTACGGGATTCAGTAAAACGCTCGGGACGCATGCCGGGGATGTCCGTTCGGTAGTTTTTTCGCCCGATGACAGTACTCTTGCATCTGCGTCCGATGACGGAACCGTCAGGCTGTGGGATGTGGCTACGGGATCCAGCACCGCAACGCTACCGGGCCATGCCGGGCTCGTTTATTCGGTAGCCTTTTCGCCTGATGGTAGTATTGCGGCATCTGCGTCCGAAGACAATATCGTCAGGCTGTGGGATGTGGCTACGGGATCCAGCACCGCAACGCTACCGGGCCATGCCGGGCCCGTCTATTCGGTAGCCTTTTCGCCTGATGGTAGTATTGTGGCATCTGCATCTGAAGACAATACCGTCAGGCTGTGGGATGTGGCTACGGGATCCAGCACCGCAACACTCTCGGGGCATACGCATCCGGTCCGAGGGGTAGCCTTTTCGCCCGATGGCAGCACCGTGGCGTCTGCGTCCTATGACGGTGCCGTCAAGCTGTGGGATGTGATTTCAGAAAATCTCATCTCTACGTTGGGACCCGGAAGCAGGCCTCTATCGATCGCTTATTCGCCGGATGGAAGTATGCTGGCTTCGGGGGGGTGGCACGGAACCATCGGGCTGTGGGATGCAGCTACGGGATCCAATATCAGAATGCTCAGGGGGCATACGGGGTATATCAGGGTTGTCTATTCAGTAGCCTTTTCACCCGATGGAAACATGCTGGCGTCTGGGGGGCTTGACGGAACCGTCAGGCTGTGGGATGTGGCTACGGGAGCCAACACCGCGACGCTATTGAGAAATACCGGGCGCGCCTATTCGGTAGCCTTTGCGCCCAATGGAAACATAGTGGCCTCGGGAGGCAATGACGGGATCATCAGGCTGTGGGATGTGGCTACGGGGTCCGATATCGGAACGTTCAGGGAGGATTTGGGGATTATCTATTCGGTCGACTTTTCGCCCGATGGAAACATACTGGCTTCGGGAAGCGCTGACGGGACCGTCAAGCTGTGGGATGTGGCTACCGGATTCAGTAAAACGCTCGGGAGGCATGGCCGAAATGTCAATTTGGTAACCTTTTCGCCCGATGGGAAGATGCTTGCGTCGGGAAGCGCTGACGGGACCGCCAGGCTGTGGGATGTGGATACGGGATTCAGTAAAACGTTGAAGGTGCATAACGGGAATGTTAATTCGGTAGCCTTTTCGCCCGATGGTAAATTTCTGGCTTCGGGAAGCGATGACAATGCCGTCAGGCTGTGGGACGTGGCTACGGGATTCAATGTCAAAACGCTATCGGGACATACGTTTTGGATTACTTCGGTAGCCTTTTCGCCCGATGGTAAGATGCTGGCGTCAGGGGCGTGGGATGGCTTCATTAAGCTGTGGGACGTATCGGACCTGGTAACGCATGCGTTCGACGCCGAAGGGGAGATTCCAACGGCTTTCCAGCTGCACGGCAATTATCCCAATCCGTTCAATCCGTCCACCCGCGTGGTCTTCGATCTGCCGTCGGCAGCCGAAGTGACGGTGCATGTCTTTGACGTATTGGGAAGGAACGTGATGGCCACAAGCCCCGTCTCCTTATCGAGCGGCTGGGACCATTCGCTTGAAGTGAACGCCTCCTCGTTAACATCGGGCGTATACGTCTATCAGGTAAGGGCGCAGGCGGGTTCGGATATGCTTGTCCAGTCAGGGCGCATGATCCTCGCGAAATGACATCCGGGAGCGTAGCGGGATGTATCCGGGAGCATGGCGGGATGTGACCGGGAGCGCAGCGGGATGTGTCCGGGAGCATGGCGGGGTTTCGGAGGAGTTAACCGGGGCTCCAGACGCGTCGAACAAACCTGCCTTCGGGCGCGTCTAAGGCCGAACTTTCATTTCGTTGTCTGCCGTGTCTCGAATCGATCCGGAATCGGGCAGGGAATCCCTGCAAACCACGCTCCGTCGGCGTCTGCGTCAGGCGCTTGGGGGCCGTCCGTTGACGACGCGCCCCTCCGACCGGAATACGGAAGCGGCCTCGCACCGCCGCACCGTGGAAATCGCCCTGGCGATTCTCCTGTCGACGCTTCTCTGGTTCACGTTCACCATGCGCGAGACGCATACGAGGACCATCGAACTGCCTGTCGAGGTAGTCAATGTCCCCGAAGATCAGGCGCTCTCGCAGTATCCCCCGGAGACAGTGCATGTGCAGGCTGCCGGCGAGGGGTGGACCCTGCTCAGGCTCGAACTGCGTTCGCCGATCGTTCCCCTTGACGCTTCCCAGTCGCAGGTGCGAGTCCTTGACGCGGTTTCGGAGTTTCTTCCGGAGGTGCAGGTGCAGTCCGTCACGCCGACGGTCGCCAATTTATTCAAGGAACGGCGGATTGTGAACGTGGTCCCCATCCGGGCCGATGTGACGCTCGAAACGCCCGCCACGTACGATTTGCTTGCGCCGCCCGAGGCATTTCCCGATTCCGTAGCGGTGGCGGGGGCCGTTTCCGTCGTGAGTAGCCTGACCGAGTGGCCCACGGTTGCGCAAACGTTCGAGGCGGTGCGCGACACGCTCGAGGTGCGTCTGGCGCTTGTGGATACGCTGGGGGGGCTTGTGCAGAAGAATGTGGAGGACGTGCTGCTGCGGGCGATCTCCCGGGAATTTACGGAAGACATCCGCGAAATCGTCGTGACGGTGCAAGGGCAACCGTCCACGCGCCAGCTCGTATCGCTTGAACCTTCGGCGGTGCAAGTGCGCTACCGGGTCATGTTGTCGCAGTACCAGGACGCCCAGCGGGCCATGGATTTTTTCGCAACGGTATCCTGGGACGACATCCGCAGGGACACCACCGGTTATGTGGAGCCGCATCTGGAGGTGCCGGACGGTATCGTGCTTCGGGATGTGGAAATGATTCCCCGGCGCCTTGCGTATTACCAGCGCATCGACTGAGGCGGCCGATACGGCGCACGCATGCTTGACGAACAAGACATTCTTGTTTCCGACGATATCCTCGACGATCCCGGCCATGTGCAACGTATGCTTGCGCGCCGGGTGGAGGAGGTCCTGCACAAGGGGAACAGCAACGGGGAACGGCGCATCGTACGCCTGATCGTCCCGATGGCGCCGCTCGATGCGCCCGCGTGGCTGGCGGCGCAGACCCTGCTTCCGAAGATATACTGGCACGCGCGGCGGGACAGTATGGTGACGGCGGCGGTCGGCGAGGCGGACCGGTGCATGGGCGGCCCGGACGCCGGGTACGGTACGCTGCGCGCGCAACTCGACGCCGTGTTGCCGAAAAGCGACCCCCGGGCGCGCTATTTCGGAGGATTCCGGTTCGATCCGGGCGCTCCCGACGACGAGGTCTGGCAGGGTTTTCCGACGTTCCGGTTCACGCTGCCCCGGTTTGCGTATTTGCGGAACGAAGACCGGGGAGTCCTGGCGTGCAATCTTCTTCTGCCTCGCGACCTGTCCCGCAAGGACGCTGTTCTGTCCGATATCGAGCAACTCTGCTTCCCGGATCGTTTTGCCGGACCGGCGTTCGGCGCACGCATGCCGCTTCCGCTTTCCCGGACGGACGAGCCGGACCGGGCGGGTTGGGAGCGGAGCGTCGAATGGGCGCTGGACGCTTTCGCGCAGCGCCGTCGCCATCTCGAAAAAGTGGTGCTCTCTCGCCGCACGCTCCTGACCTTTTCCGAATCGCTCGATGCCTTCGCCTTGCTGAAGAAGCTCCGGGCGGAGACCCCGAATTGTTTCCATTACGGATTCCAGTTCGAGCCGGACGCTGTTTTTGTGGGGGCTACGCCGGAGCGCCTTTTTCATCGCAGCGGGCGGTACATGCGAACGGAGGCCGTGGCCGGCACCTGTGTACGGGGCGATACGGAGGCCGAAGACGCCGAGGCGTTGGCCTCGCTGCTTGCCAGCGCAAAGGACCAGCGCGAGCATGCGTACGTGCGGGAAAGCATTCGTACTGCGCTCGATCCGTTGTGTCAGGAATTTCGCATAGACGAGGAGGCGTCCGGGTTGCAGCAAGCCCGGAGGTGGCATCTCGTTTCGCGCAGCAGCGGCCTGTTGCAGCGCGGCGTGCACGGGAGCGATGTCATGGAGGCGCTCCATCCCACCCCTGCCGTGGGCGGGTATCCTGTCGAGCCTGCGCTGGCGGCCATCCGCGATCTGGAAGGGTTCGATCGGGGCTGGTATGCGGGGCCGGTAGGGTGGATAGGTCCTCAAGGGGCGGAGTTTGCGGTGGCGATCCGGTGCGGGCTCGTCCGGGATCGCGCCCTGTATCTGTTTGCCGGCGCCGGAATTGTGGAGGGATCCGATCCGGCGGCCGAGTGGACGGAAATCGAACAGAAAATCAGCGATATTTCGGGGGTGCTGGGGTGAGGGGGCGGGGTTTTTACCGGGTGCGCCGACCCGCGCGCCTCTCTGCCTCCGGAAGAGCCCGTCACGTCCGTGAAGCGCTGAGCGAAGTGGTTTTGATCGGAGTATCCTGTTATTTTCAGGCAGATGAAATGCAGCGATGGACATGACCAATCCCGAACCGTCCGGCATCAACCAGATATGGGCCGATCTTCTCGTGGAAGAGTTGGTTCGCGCCGGCGTCGGCCTGTTCTGTATTGCGCCGGGCTCCCGGAGCGCTCCGCTGGCGCTTGCCGTGGCGGCCCATCCCCGGGCGGAATGCGTCATGCACTATGACGAGCGGGGGACGGCGTTTTGCGCCCTCGGGTACGGACGCGCTACCCGGCGCCCCGCCGCATGGATTACGACCTCGGGGACGGCGGTGGCGAACGGTATGCCCGCCGTGGTGGAAGCGTCGATGGACGGTGTGCCGATGCTGCTCGTTACGGCGGACCGTCCTCCGGAACTGCGGGCCGCCGGGGCCAATCAGACCATCGACCAGGTAAAGATTTTCGGCGACTATGCGCGGTGGCAATTCGACCTGCCCGCGCCGGATCCGGCGATCGACCCGGCGGTCGTGCTCACCACGGCGGATCAGGCCGTGTACCGGACAATGCGCATGCCCGCCGGTCCGGTGCATCTCAACGCGATGTACCGCGAGCCGCTCGTTTCCAGTCCCGACAGAAGCCGCTACGCAGCCTATCTCGACAGATTGCAGGCGTGGCGGGATTCGGAGGCGCCGTATACCCGGTACGGCTCGACCACAAACATTTCAAAAACTCCCATATCCGGGTCTGGATCGAGCCATAATATTTCAGAAGTTCTTATAACATATTCCTTAGATACTCCCCGATTCGATTCCCTGATGCATGATTTGCGCCGGGCGAAGCGCGGGCTGGTCGTGGCCGGGCGTCTCCACACCCGGACCCAGGCCGATGCGGTCCGGCGGCTGGCGCAAAAACTGGGGTGGCCGCTGCTTCCCGATGTGTGTTCGCAGCTCCGGTTTTCGGGCGCATCGTCTGCCGATTGGCATACGGATGGGGTTGCGGAGGGCGGCGTGATGGCTTCGCGGTACGATCTGGCGCTGGCGAGCGAAGCGTTCCGGGCGTCCCATGCCTCGGACGCCGTATTGTATTTCGGAGGGGCGGCCGTATCGAAGCGGCTGAATGCCTGGCTGGCCGAAGTGCGCCCCGCCTTGTTTGCGGTGGTGCGCGAATCCCCCGACCGGATGGATCCCGGCCACTGCGTCACGGAGCATGTCGAAACCGGTATTGCGCCTTTCTGCCGATCCGTTATCCATCGTCTGGAAACGAAACAAGGAGACGGCAAGGGGACCGGCAACAAGGACTGGACAGCAAGTTGGGCGGCTGCCTCTGAAACCGTGGCCCGCGCCATGGACGAACACATGCCGGACGACCTTTCCGAGCCTGCCGCGGCCCGGCTGCTTTCGCGGCATACCCCCGACGAGGCGACGCTCATGCTCGCCAGCAGCATGCCGATCCGGGACATGGATATGTTCGGGGATACGGCGGGCAAGGCGCCGTTCGTAGCCGCCAATCGCGGCGCTTCCGGCATCGACGGGGCCGTGGCTACGGCGGTCGGACTGGCGCATGGGCGCCGGGCGCCGGTTACTCTGCTGGTGGGCGATCTTGGATTATTGCACGACCTGAACAGCCTGGCGCTGGCGGCGTCTGCGCCGGAACCGGTCGTTATTGTGGCAATCAACAACCACGGCGGAGGTATTTTTTCGTTTCTTCCTGTGGCCGGTTGCGGCGAGGCGTTCGAACCCATGTTCGGGACGCCGCACCCGTACCGTTTCGAGCAGGCGGCCCGCATGTTCGGCCTCGGCTACGATCATGTCCAGGACATGGGCGCCCTGTCGGAAGCCTACGCAAGCGCGCTTTCGTCCGGGGAAAGCCGGATTATTGAAATCACGACCGACCGCGTCGAAAACCTGCACCTGCACCAGCGGCTGGAAGCCCTGATCTGCGAGCGGTTGGCGGACGCCGTTCCCGTTTTTACCAACAACCCTGACCCATGACTCCTGCAATAGACTGGCAAGCAGCGAAATCCTACCGGGATATCACGTATCACAAGGCGGAAGGGATCGCAAAGATCACCATCGCTCGGCCCGAAGTACGCAACGCCTTCCGCCCCCTTACGGTTACGGAGATGCGCGACGCGCTCCAGGATGCGCGCGACGATCATGCCATAGGCGTGATTATTCTTACCGGCGAGGGGCCGGACGCTTTCTGCTCCGGCGGGGACCAGAAAATTCGCGGGGACGCCGGGTATACGGAAGAAGGCACGGGCGTCATGCGGCTGAATGTGCTTGATTTTCAGCGGGAGATACGGAGCTGTCCGAAGCCGGTGATCGCCATGGTGGCGGGCTGGGCCGTGGGCGGCGGGCATGTGCTGCATGTGCTGTGCGATCTTACCATTGCCGCCGAAAACGCCCGGTTCATGCAGACGGGACCCAAGGTGGGATCGTTTGACGGGGGGTACGGGGCCTCGTATCTTGCCCGCATCGTGGGTCAGAAAAAGGCCCGCGAGATATGGTTTCTGTGCCGTCCCTACGACGCCCGTCAGGCGCTGGAGATGGGGCTGGTGAACACCGTGGTGCCCCTGGACCGACTGGAAGAGGAAACGGTGAGTTGGTGCCGGGACATTCTGCGGAATTCGCAAATGGCTATCCGCTGCCTGAAAGCCGGTCTGAATGCCGATTGCGACGGGCAGGCGGGCTTGCAGGAACTGGCCGGGAACGCTACGCTGCTTTTCTATATGACCGAGGAAGGGCAGGAAGGGCGCAACGCCTTCAACGAGAAGCGCAAGCCGGACTTCTCGCAATTCCCGTATCGTCCTTGAACGCGCCCTCGACATCCGCTTCCGCTGCCGGACCGTCTTCCATGCCATCGGGTATGCCATCGAAAGAGGAACGTCCGAACTGGACGATCTGGATCCGGGCGGCGCGTCCGAAGACGCTGTGGGCCGCGGTGGCGCCGGTGCTCCTCGGGACCGCCTTTGCCTTCGGAGACGACGTCTTTCATGCGCTTTCCGCGTGTTGCGCATTCCTCGTTGCCGTGTTCATTCAGGTGGGCACGAATTATGCAAACGATTACCAGGACTTTGCGCAGGGCGCCGATACGGCGGAACGCAAGGGTCCTATGCGCATCACCCAGGCGGGTCTGGCCAGTCCACGGGCGGTCCGCGCCGCGGCGGCTATTGCCTTTCTGATCGCTTTTCTGGCCGGACTGTACCTGGTCGTGCGCGGGGGGTGGTTTCTTCTGTTTGTCGGGCTGGTATCTATTTTGTGCGGGGCCATCTACTCGGCGGGGCGCTATTCGCTGGCGTATCTCGGCATTGCCGATCTTTTTGTGCTGGTGTTTTTCGGTCCGGTGGCCGTGGCCGGGACGCACTATGTGCAGGCGCTGGCGTTTTCGTGGCCGGTTGCGCTGGCCGGGCTGGGGCCGGGGTTTCTGGCTACCGCCATTCTGCTCGTGAACAATACGCGCGACATCGCGGAGGACGAGGCCGCCGGGAAGAAAACGCTGGTGGTGCGATGGGGGCGCGGCGCAGGCGTACTGCTTTACGGCGTATGCGTGGGGGGAGCGGCCCTGGTGGTCGTGGCCTCGGCGGTGCTTGCGAGCAACTGGTGGATGCTCATTGCGCTGATTGCAACGCCCTGGGGGCTGGCCAACATGCGGACGCTGCGCGCCACGAGCGATCCTGCGGTATTGAATCCGCTTCTGGGGTCCACCTCGCGGCTGCTGCTCGCCTACTGCCTGCTTTTCAGCCTCGGACGGATCATGTAGATCATGTAACCGCCTGTCCTGACCCATGGATATTCCCTGCCTGCTTTCGACGGCGGCGCTCCGGGCGCCTTCCGAAACGGCGCTATCGTCTTCCGGCGTCGAGATGTCGTATGGCGAACTCGACAGCCTCGTGTCGGGGACGGCCCGCCGCATGGCGGAAAAGGGGGTGCGTCGCGGGGATCGCGTGGCGCTCGTCATGGACCGGAGCGTGGAAACAGTCGTTTTGCTTCTTGCGGCAATACGGGCAGGGGCGGTGGCCTGTCCGATTTCGATGCGTCTCCCGGAGGCTACGGCAGCCGAGCGATGCCGCAGTCTGGGCGTAGCGCTTACGGTCGGCGACCGCCCGCTCGAAACGGCGGTGGCGGCGAAAGCCCTGATCGAACGGGGCCCGCGCGAAGACCCTGCCACCGCGCCGCCGTTTTCCGAGGATGCGCCCGCCACCATCGTGTTCACCTCCGGGTCATCCGGGGCGGCTCGCCCTGCGCTGCATACGTACGGGAATCATTATTTCAGTGCGCTGGGCGCGCAGGACAACATGCCGCTGGATTGCGGCGATCGCTGGCTCCTGTCGTTGCCGCTCTGGCATGTGGGGGGAATTGCGATTCTTTTTCGGTGTTTGCTTGCCGCCGCTACGGTAGTGTTTCCCGATCCGGCGGATTCCCTGGTCGAATCCGTCCGGAAGGTTACCCATGCGTCCATGGTGTCCACCCAGCTCCGGCGGCTGTTGCGCGAAGCGAAATCCGGAGCGGCGCACCCGAAGAAGGCCCTGTTGCTCGGAGGCGGCGCGGTATCGCCCGCCCTGATCGACGAGGCCGTGTGGCGCGGCATCCCCGTACATACCAGCTACGGTCTTACGGAGATGGCTTCGCAAGTGACCGCCACGCCTCCCGGCGCGGCGCCGGAGGTCTTGCGCACGTCGGGCCGGGTGCTGCTCTGGCGGGAACTCCGCTGCGACGAAGCGGGGCAGATTATGGTGCGGGGGCGCACGCGCTTTGCCGGATATGTAGAGGGGGATCGGCTGGCGCGTCCTTTTGACGAGGAAGGGTGGTTTGCGACGGGAGATATAGGCTGGATGAATGATTCCGGACGGCTGGTTGTCCGGGGGCGGATGGATCACCTGCTGGTTTCGGGCGGGGAAAACATTCTGCCCGAGGAGATCGAGGTTGTGTTGTCGGGTGTGGAGGGCGTCGAGCGCGTCGTGGTGGTGGGCGTGCAGGACGAGGAATACGGCCAGCGCCCGGTGGCTTTTGTCGAGACGGCGGACGGAAAAATCGATGCGTCCCGGCTGCGCGCCGCCGTGGAGGCCGTACTTCCCCGGTTCATGACGCCCGACGCCTTCTATCCGTGGCCGACGGATCTTGCCGGAGGGGGGCTCAAGCCGGATCGTCGCCTGCTCCGGCGGCGGGCCGAGGCGATGCGGACGAACCCATCTTCCCGGCGCGCGTAAAGCAATATCCCCATTCTTCCGGTCCGCTTCCCTTTCCTGCCGACGCGCCGCGCCATGCGTTGCAGTCTGAATTTCGTGCTGTTGCTGTGTGCGGGCATGCTTGCGGCCTGTAGCCGCCCCGCCGCTCCTCCCGCCGCCATGAAAGACATTCGTTCCGAAGCGGATCCCGTGCAGGAAAGCTGGGGCGCCGAGTATTATGTAACGGAGACGACCCCCGGAAACGAGTCCTCCCGTCCGCGTCTGAAGATGCGCGCAGATCATATGGCGACGTTCGAGGCGGGAGACAGCACATGGACCGTCCTGCAGAGCGACTCGACCGGGGGGCGCGTCACGGTCCTGCTGTACGACGAAGCCGGGGATTCCTCCGCTACCGTTTTCGCTGATCGGGTTACGCTTCTCGACAATAAAAGGCGATTCGAGGCGACAGGGAACGTCGAAGTCCGCGCGCGGGGCGACAAGGCGCTGTGGAGCGAGCATCTTGTGTGGCTGGAACGCGAGGAGGCCCTTCGAACGCCGGGATTTGTCCGCATATCGACCCCTGACGAACAGGTGCAGGGATACGCGCTGGAAGCGGACGAGCGCCTCGACGAGTATACGTTACGCAGCATGACCGGCCGGGTGACCGTGCGTGAAGAATGAGATACGGCGCCGTATCCATATGTCGTTTTGTGGCGGGTCTGTGCATTGTTGTCGGCGCGGCCCTGCCGATCTATGCGCAGGAAGCCGATACCACCGGGGTGCAGGAGGTGGATGTGCGTGCCGACCTGCTGGAAGGCGGAGAAGAAGAGGGCGAACGCATCCGGCGTCTCATCGGGAATGTGCGATTGCAGCAGGAGGATACGCGCTTGCGGGCGCGCCGGGCCATCCAGTTTCCGGAACGCCGCGAGATCCTTTTCACGGGAGATGTGCTGGTGATCGAGCGCGGCGATACCCTGCGCGCCGATACGGTGCTTTACAACAGTCGCGACAAGACGGGCCATGCGCGCGGCGGCATCCGTCTTTCCGATGGAGACGTTCTGCTCGAGGCGCCGTCGGGCCTGTATTTCACCCGCTCGAAACGCGCCCGGTTTTCGGAGGGCGTCACATTGACTGATCGCGCCGCGGTGCTGACCAGTCTGGCCGGAGAATATTTTTCGGACGAGAAGCGGGCCGATTTCTACGGGGATGTGGTTCTGGTGGAAGACAACGGATCGCTGCGGGCGGACACCGTCACCTACCACCGGGAAACGGACATTTCGCTTGCTCGCGGCAACGTGTTCGTCGAACGCGTCGATACGACCGGGCAGGCGGATCCGAAACGGCAACTTGTCCGGTCGCTTCTTTTCGGGGACCGGGCATACAACGAGGACAGCACCGGCTACAGCCGCATGGAAGGCGATCCCCTGTTGCTGCGGATCCGGGAGGATTCGACCGGCGCCGACACGGATACGTTGATGGTGCGCGCCCGTATCCTCGAATCGTCCCGGCGAGATTCGCTGGAGCGGCTTGTGGCCGTCGATTCGGTGCGTATCCTGCATGGCGCCCTTACGGCCGTTGCGGACTCGGTGGTCTATGACCGGATAACCGCCGGGGGCGAAGACGGGGCGGACATCCGGCGCACCACCGCCCGGTTTTTCGATAATCCTCTGGCCTGGTTCCAGGATAATCAGGTGAGCGGAGATACGTTGCAGATCAAGGGACGCGGCGAAGAGATAGACTCCCTCTTTGTGCTGGGAAGCGCCTTTGCGGCCCGTCCGGATTCGGCAACGAACCGGATTCACCAGTTGCGCGGCAAACGGATCGATGCGGCGTTCGAACAGGATTCCCTGCGCACGCTTTCGGCGGGTCCGCAAGCCGAAGCCATTCATTTCAGAAGTAGCGAGGACGGTCTGGCCGAAGGCGCTGTCCATATGTCGGCAGACCGGATACTGCTCCATTTCCGCGAGGGGGATATCGACCGGCTCGAAGCGATCCGCGATACGGAAGGCGTATATTATTCGGAGGAAATTCTGCCCGATTCGCTCTCGCTCGACGGGTTCGTATGGCGTCCCGAGCGGCGCCCGGTGAAACGGGAATTTCTCCAGCGCGTCGAATGGCAAGGGCGGGATGGTTTCCAGCCTTCCGACGCCCCCGATCCGCTTCCGGAACCAATGGATTGATTCCTATGACGTTTTCCGGCGACCCTGTTGCCCCCGTGACGCTCCGCGCCGAGCGCCTCACGAAGCGGTACAAGAAGCGCAACGTGGTGGACGACGTGAGCGTCCATGTATCGCAGGGCGAGATTGTGGGCCTGCTCGGCCCCAACGGCGCGGGGAAAACCACCACGTTTCATATGATCGTGGGGATGGTTCGGCCCAACGCAGGGCGGATTTATATGGGGGAGCAGGACATTACGTCCATGCCGATGTACAAACGGGCCCGTCTGGGTCTCGGCTATCTTGCTCAGGAAGCGTCCATTTTTTCGAAACTCTCCGTAGAGGACAACCTGCACGCGGTGCTTGAATTTCAGGACATTGGCAAGGATGAGCGCCATGCCCGCGTCGATGCGCTCATTGCCGAATTCGGCCTCGAGCGCGTGCGCCGCTCGAAAGGGTACGCCTTGTCGGGCGGCGAGCGGCGGCGCACCGAGATTGTCCGGGCCATGGCCATCGAGCCGAAATTCTTTTTGCTGGACGAACCCTTTGCCGGCGTGGATCCTATCGCCGTCGAAGATATCCAGGGGGTGGTGGCCGGCCTGAAGGCGCGCGGCATCGGCGTCCTCATTACCGACCACAACGTGCACGAGACGCTGGCTATTACGGACCGCGCGTACCTGCTTTACGAGGGGCGTATTCTGAAACAGGGCACTGCCGAGGCGCTTGCTCACGACCCGGAAGTGCGCGAACGGTACCTCGGAGAGAAATTCACCCTTGAACGGTACCGGTGACAGTACCTTGCCAGCGCATCCCTCTCAGCCTCTGAGCTTTGCGCGCTTAAGTCGGAGTATCCTGATAATTTGCCCGTAAACGGGTCGCCATGAAACCGGGCATACGCCATGCGGCGTTTATAGCGCACAAACATGAAGCGCTGATCGAAGTAGAATTAATCAGAGTATCCTTCATAAATAAGGCGGGGGATCGCTTGCCCGGTTCTTCCGCCGCCGCTTACCAACCATTCCATCGCTTCCCATGATCGTAGTTTTTCGACCAGGTGCGGAAGAAGTCCGGATTCAGGACGTAATCGAGCGTCTGAACGAATACGGATTCGACGTACACCGTTCCAGCGGGGTGAACCAGACGGTACTGGGCGCCATTGGCGTGAAGCCCGAATTCGACCCCCGGAATATCCGGGTTATGGACGGCGTGGCGGAGGTGTATCGGGTAACCGAGCCGTACAAGTTCGCCAGCCGATCCTGGAAAAAAGAAAACACGGTGATCGACGTGGGGGGCGTACCCATAGGCGGCGAAGAGATTGTGGTGATGGCCGGTCCCTGTTCGGTCGAGGACGAACAGCAGATTGAAGATACGGCGGCGCATATATCCGCCTGCGGGGCGGCGTTTTTACGCGGCGGCGCATTCAAGCCGCGTACCTCTCCCTATTCCTTCCAGGGCCTGGGCGAAGATGGGTTGAAATTATTGCGGGCCGCTGCCGACAGGCATGGCCTCAAGACCATTACCGAAGTGATGGAGGTCGGTCAGGTCGAACCGGTTGCCCGGTATGCGGACATTGTGCAGATTGGCGCGCGCAACATGCAGAATTTCCCGCTTCTGAAAGAGGTCGGGAAACTCCGGAAGCCCGTCTTTCTGAAGCGCGGTCCTTCGGCGACGACCGAGGAGTGGCTGATGAGCGCCGAATATGTGCTTTCGGAAGGCAATCCGCACGTCATGCTGTGCGAGCGCGGTATCCGCACGTTCGAGACGTATACGCGCAATACGCTGGATCTGTCCGCGGTGCCGGTGATCAAAAAACGCAGTCATCTCCCGATCATTGTCGATCCAAGCCATGGCACGGGCATACGAGGCAAGGTCATTCCAATGGCGCGCGCAGCGGTGGCTGCCGGGGCCGACGGCATCATGGTGGAGGTGCATCCGAATCCCGATATGGCGAAGAGCGATGGGCCTCAGTCGCTCTATTTCGAGCAATTCGTTGATCTGATGGCGCAGGTCCGGCTCATTGCGCGGGCGATCGGACGGGTGGTTCGCGATGCGCCGGCTTTGGCCTGAGGCGCCGCAGGGGCTATGATTCGTCTCGATGCACTTCAGGAAATCAAGGATCGGTTCGAGGAGATCAACCGATTGATGGCCCAGGGAGATGTGGCCACCGATCCGCAGCGCCTCCGGGAGCTGGGACGGGAACGCACCACGCTCGAGGGACTTGTCCGGGCCATCGACGCCTACGAGCGAACGATCTCGGAACAGGACGATTTACGCGCCATACTGGCGGATGAACCGGTCGGCGAGCTCGCGGATATGGCCCGCGCCGAATTGGAGGCCATCGAGAGCAACCTGCCCGCCATCGAGGCCGATCTGCGCCTGAAAATGATTCCGAAAGCCCCCGAGGACGCCCGGGACGCGATTCTCGAAATTCGGGCGGGAACCGGCGGAGACGAGGCAGGGCTTTTCGCCGGCGACCTGTACCGCATGTATCAGAAATTCGCCGAGGGGCGTGGCTGGAAGGTCGAAGTAATGAATGTATCTCCGGGCGCCAAGGGCGGTTTCAAGGAGATCGTGCTGTCGATCCGGGGAGAAGACGCCTTTGGCTTTATGAAGTTCGAGAGCGGCGTGCACCGCGTGCAGCGCGTGCCGGTTACGGAATCTTCCGGGCGTTTGCATACGTCCGCCGCCACGGTGGCCGTGCTGCCGGAAGCGGAAGACATCGATGTGCGCCTTGGCCCGAACGACGTCAAGGTGGATGTGTATCGTTCGAGCGGCCCCGGCGGGCAGTCGGTCAATACGACGGATTCGGCGGTCCGGCTCACGCATGTGCCCACCGGTCTTGTCGTGACGTGCCAGGACGAAAAAAGCCAGCACAAGAACAAGGACAAGGCGCTTCGGGTGCTGCGTTCGCGCCTCTACGAGCAGGAAATGGAAAAGCGCAGGGCGGAGCGCAGCGAAGTCCGCCGGTCCATGGTGGGGTCCGGCGACCGTTCGGCCAAGATCCGAACCTATAATTTCCCTCAGGACCGCGTCACCGATCACCGCCTGGAGGGCGACGACAAGAATCATCCGCTCCACAAAGTGATGGACGGTGCGATCGAGGGGATTATTACTGCGCTGCAGGCTGCGGACAACATGGAGCAATTGGCCGATTTGGCCTCCGGATCGTAACGGTCCGGCCCGGTGACATGGTCGGTACAGGATCAATCGGGCGCTTTTCTCGTTTCTTTTGGTTCTGTCCGTTACGAAACCATTGGTTCGAACGATGCAACCCATGCCGTTATCGGAACCTGCGCCGATACAGGAGATCGATGTGATGGAGGAGGTAGTCATCCTGGTGGCCCGGGACGAACATGTCCGCTATGCGTCTGCGGTCAGCCGCCTTATCGAAGAGGCGGCGGCAGCAAGGGGGACCGGCATTGCCCAGCGCGCCCCGGAGTATGTACGGGCAAGGATTGAAGAAGGCAAGGCGGTCATTGCGCTGTCTGGCGATCGTCTGGCCGGGTTTTGCTACATCGAGAGTTGGAGCCACGGGAAGTATGTGGCCCATTCCGGGCTGATCGTGGCCCCGGATTTTCGCAAGATGGGGTTGGCGAAGAAGATAAAGAGACGGGTTTTCGAACTGTCGCGCGAAAAATATCCGGAGGCCCGGGTCTTCGGCATCACGACGAGTCTGGCCGTGATGAAGATAAACTCCGACCTCGGATACAAGCCGGTGACGTTTTCCGAGTTGACGGATGACGATGTGTTCTGGCAGGGGTGCCGGAGCTGTCCCAACTACGACGTGCTCACGCGCACCGAGCACAAAATGTGTCTTTGCACCGGCATGTTGTACGATCCGAAGGACGACAAGAGCAACGAGTAGAGAGATGCCGGCGGTCGTTTTGGCGATTAGGGAACGTCGTTTCGTTCCGGTCGTATGACGCCACGCTTTTAATGCCGGTTTTCCGTAGCCGTTACGCCTGTTTTGCCCGTTTGTGTGCTGCAATGTGCAGCGCAATCCGGAGAAGGTAGCGTAGAAGGGGAAAGGAAGTCGTGCAATCCCTGCTCGCCGCAAGGACGGTGGGCGTGATTTTATTCCACAGGGAGCTATGCCTGAAAACACCTACGAAATTACGTATGTCGTCAATAGCGTACTCGGCGACGACCAGATCAGGAATCTGGTTGGCCGGGTTACGAAGTTTATTGAGAAAGAGGGCGGCAATATCATTGAAGTGGATGAGTGGGGCGCGCAGCGCCTCGCCTATCCCATCGACAAAAAGCGCACCGGGTATTATGTGAATGCCTATTTCGAGGCAGGGGGCGAACTGATTGCCCGTCTCGAACGCGCGTTGACGCTCGAGGACGATATTCTTCGTTTCCTCACGCTGAAAATGGATGCCGTCATGCTCCGTCACTACGAGGAGCGCAAGGAGCAAAGGGCGCGCGAGAAGGCGGAAGGCGTAAAAGAATCCGCTGCGGACAAGGAGGAAGCGAAAGCCGAAGCGCCCGCTGAGGAAACAAAGGCCGAAGCGCCCGCCGAGGAAACAAAGGCCGAAGCGCCCGCCGAGGAAACAAAGGCCGAAGCGCCTGCTGAGGAAGCGAAAGCCGAAGCGCCTGCCGAGGAGAAGAAGGCCGAAGCGCCTGTTGAGGAGGCGAAGGCCGAGGCCCCTGCCGAGGAGAAGAAAGCCGAAGCGCCTGCCGAGGAAGCGAAAGCCGAAGCACCCGCCGAGGAGGCGAAGGCCGAAGCGCCCGCCGAGGAGAAGAAAGCCGAAGCGCTCGCCGAGGAGAAGAAAGCCGAAGCGCCCGCCGAGGAGAAGAAAGAGACAGAAGCCGAAACGTCTGCCGAGGAAACGAAAGCCGACGATCAGGCATAAATTCTCCGGGCAGCAGACACCAGCACATTGACAGGATATTCCATGACCGAAACCCGTTTTGATCCCGAGCGCATCGATTTTGTCGATTACAAGGATATTGAGCTCCTGAAGCGCTATCTCAACGAGCAGGGCAAGATTTTGCCCCGGCGTATCACGGGAGTGCCTCAGAAATTTCAGCGCAAGCTTACCCGGGCGGTAAAGCGTGCTCGTCACCTTGCCATGCTGCCGTTTGTGGCAGATAATGTTCGATAGGAGGGAACTACCGCGATGAAGCTTTTACTGCTGAAGGACGTGGAAAACCTTGGTCACGAGGGAGATATCGTGACGGTCCGGGACGGCTATGGCCGCAATTATCTGATTCCGGGCCGTATGGCGGTGATTGCTTCGGATTCCGTGGTTCGTCATCAAAAAGAACTCGCACGCCAGCGCGCAAGGAAAATTGCCCAGGAGATTGGGGATGCGGAGCGCATAAAGGAACAACTGGAGGCTGCGAAGGTGGTCATTCCTGCGAAAGTCGGAAAGGAAAACCGGATCTTCGGGACGGTCACACCGACGCAGATAGCGGAAGCGCTCGGCCAGCAGGGGTTCCGGATCGATCGCAAAGATATCGCGCCCGACGAGGACATTCGCATGCTCGGCGTCTATACGGCTACCGTGAAGGTACACAAGGAAGTCTCGGCCAAACTCAAGGTCGAGGTGGTTCCAGAGGCGGAAGCGGAAGCGTAGGCGCTGCGGGATACGCCGGGCGCCCGTCCTGCTCCCGGCATCGTTTTAGCCCAATACGGTTTTGCGCCACTACGGTTTTGGATTTGTGCAGTATCTCGCCCGCGTAGGCTGGCTGGCTGCGCTTGTTCCGTGTACAGGGTTCGTGTGTGCGCAAGCGTTTGCCCAGGATTTCCTGTCTGCTACGGACTATGTGACCTGGAGCGTGACGGTCGCCCCCGAAGAAGCTGCTCCCGGGGAGGCCTTTGAGGCGGTGATCGAGGCGGATATCTCGGAAGGCTGGAAGATGTACGCGCTCGATTCGCCGCGCCCGAGTTTTGCCGTTGAATTCACATGGGAAGAAGAGGGCCTGTTGCTCGCAGGCCCCATGCGCCAGAGTATGCCTGTCGAGGCGCATGACCCCTGGTTTGACGCCACGGTTCGCTATTTCACCGGGCAGGCCCGGTTTGTCGCCCCGTTCCGGATCGGGGAGGATACCCCTGCAGGAAATCGCCCGCTCAATGGCGTCGCGCGGTTCATGATTTGCACCGAAGAGGTGTGTCTGCCTCCCACGCCGGCGCCGCTCCAGGCCGTAGTGCATGTCGCCGGGGACGGTCCTGCCTCCCGGGGCTCCGTATCCGCCGCCGGGACGGCTGTCGGGGACGGTGGGATCGACTCGCTCTATTCCGTGCCCGACTTGACCGGCGGCGCTCCTCCGGTCTTGTCTCCCGCCGCCGCCGATGGCGCCGATGCGCACGCCGGCGGTCTATGGGGCTTTATTCTGCTGGCGATAGGCGCCGGGCTTGCCTCTCTGCTGACGCCCTGCGTATTTCCCATGATCCCGCTGACCGTCTCCTGGTTTTCGGGGCATGCTTCGAAGCGTTCCGAGTCGGTTCGTATGGCGCTGGCCTTCGGGGCGGCGATTATCCTTACCTTCACGGCGCTCGGCGTGTTGGCCGCTTCCTTGCTTGGCGCTGCCGGGGCGCATACCATTGCGGCCAATCCATGGATCAATCTTTTCATCGGGGGGATATTCGCCGTATTTGCGTTCTCGCTGCTCGGCATGTTCGAGTTGACCCTGCCGGGCCGTTTCGTCAATTATTTCAATCGTCAGGGCAACGAGCGGTCGGGGTATACGGGCACATTCTTTATGGGACTGACCCTGACGCTGGTGCATTTTTCCTGCACCGTTCCGTTCGTGGGAGGATTGCTCGCGCTGGCCACGGCAACCGGCGAGTGGGCGTATCCCGTCATCGGCATGGTGGTCTTTTCGGCTACGTTTGCGGTGCCGTTCGTGGCGTTCGCCCTGTTCCCGAAGGCGTTGCAATCATTGCCCGGCGCCGGATCCTGGATGCATCGCATTCAGGTCACGCTGGGCTTCGTGGAACTTGTCGCCGCCCTCAAGTTTTTGTCGAATGCGGACCTTGTTATGGGGTGGGGGCTGATTTCGCGACCTGTGGCTATCGCGCTCGCCATGGTGATTTTTGGACTTGCCGGGTTCTATCTGCTTGGCAAGATCCGGATGCCCCATGAGCCGGCGTCCCAGCCCGTCGGGGCCGGGCGGCTGCTTTTTGCCTCGGCTTTCCTGGGAATCTCCCTGTATATGCTGCCAGGTCTTTTTGGGGCGCCGCTACCCGGGATCGATGCCTGGCTGCCTCCGGCGTCGGCAACGCAGGCTGGATCCGGCGTGTTTTCGGGGGGCGCAGACGATGAGCCGGTCTGGAGCGAAGATATAGATGCGGCGTTCGAGCAGGCGCAAAGCATGCGCCAACCCGTGTTCATCGATTTCACGGGGTATACCTGTGCAAACTGCCGTCAGATGGAGACCGGCGTGTTTCGTCAGGAACCCGTGGCGTCTCTGCTTCGAGACGATTTCGTGCTGCTGCGCCTCTATACCGACGCGCGCGATACCGGCCCGGCATTACAGCAGTACCAGATTGCGTTGGCGGGCACGGTGGCGCTTCCGACCTATGTCGTTGCGGATCCGTATTCCGGCGCCCTTCTGCACAGGCACACAGGCACCGCATCGGTTTCGGAATTTGCTGAATTTCTCCGGCAGGGCGCTGCCGCCTTCGACGCCGATGCGCCTGCGCCCTCTTCGTCCGATTCTTCGTAAGACCTGTCGTCATGTTCCAGCGGGATATCATCATGCGGGAAATCGAGCAGGCCATTCGGGTACTGCTCCATGTGTTTGCACAGGTGCTTCGGCTGAAGTCCGAAGAACGGTATGAAGAAGCCCTTGCGCACATACGAACCGCGTTCGGAGAGGCCGACCTTTCTCCCCGCCCCGTGGGCGAACTGTCGCCACGCGAGTTGGTCGAACTTTGCCGGTATCCGCGCGGATTCGAATACGGTCTTGCGCTTTCCATTGCCGATCTCTTGTGCGAGGAAGCCGATCTGCTGACGCAACTTGGATCGCTTCCGGAAGCCCGCGCCCGCGCTGCCGGAGCCAGGGCATTGTACGAAGAAGCGTTGGCTACGGAAGGAGCCGCACTCCCATTGGACATTGCGCAGAGACTGGCGCGCGCCGACCAACTCGCAGAGGAATAAGTATGCCATCCTCCGATCCCGTACTGATCATCGAATGCCCCCCTGCGTTTCGTTTCCGGTCGACGCTTCTGAGCCATGGCTGGATCGAGCTGGCGCCATTCAGCCACGACGAGGAGTATGCGCGACTTCGGCGCATAGAATCTCTTCCGGACGGGCGCGTTGTACGTCTTGCATTTACGGCGGATATGGATGGGAACGGGGCCGTGCCCTGCGGCGAAAGATTGCATGTGCGCATCGAGGAGACCCTGCGACATGGGTCCGGTGCAGCGAAGCATGCCGGGAACGCCTCGCTTTCTCCCCCGGTCCATGCGCATCTTCAAGAGGTGGCCCGGCGCATCTTCAACCTTGAAATGGACCTGGAACCGTTTTACGCCTTGCTTGCGGGCGTCCCGCGCTATGCCTGGGTGTTTGCGCACAGGGCCGGGCGCCTGCTGCGCGCGCCCACGGTTTGGGAAGATTTGGCGAAAACGTTACTCACGACCAACACGACCTGGGCCATGACGCGGCAGATGACGCAGCGGTTGAACGAGTTGGGGCATGCCGGCGCCTTTCCTTCTCCCGGGACCGTCGCGGATCTGTCTTTGGACACGTTTTCCGATCATGTGCGGGCCGGCTATCGGAATGCATACCTTCACGAACTGGCCTGCCGCATTGCGGAGGAAAGGGTTGACGTAGAAGGATGGCTACATACGGAGATGTCTTCTGTCGAGCTTTTTGCCGAGATACGCTCCCTGAGCGGGTTCGGCCCGTACGCTGCCGGCGCCGTCATGAAACTGCTGGGCCGGTTCGATTATCTTGCGCTCGATTCCTCGGCCCGGTCGATGTTTTCCCGGAAATTCGGAGGAGGCGCGGATACGGACATTCGCCGCCACTACGCGCCCTATGGATCATGGCAGGGACTGGCGATATGGATGGATGTAATGCAGGACTGGTTTTTGCGAAACAATGCGTCCGAGACCGTTCCCGATGCATCGATCTGACCATTCAGGAAACCCATACCCTGTAACGGGGTACACAGGGGGTCATTTTACCTTGCCGCTTATCCTGTATTGCGCATAACGCGCTGAAATATGCAGGTTGCGGCGCCATTAGAACACAGGAAAAAAACATGCCTCGGGGAAGAGTAAAGTGGTTCAGCGTGGATAAAGGCTTTGGCTTTATCGCGCCGGACGACGGTAGCAAGGACGTATTTGTCCATCGTAATAACATACCCGGTCTTGGATACGACGAAGGATTGCGGGACGGCGAAGAAGTGGAATATGATGTGGAGCAGACGCCCAAGGGCCTCAGCGCCATGAACGTAGAGCGTGTGGGCGGGTAATCCGTTTTAGGGCATTTCAGAGCGGCTGGCAGCGCCTGCCTGTCGATCGGATATTTTCCTGTTTCTTTTGGGCATGCACCCCATAGGGGGCGTGCTGCATATTTTCGGGAAATATTCAGGGTTCCTGTACGGGTCGGACTTGATCCGTTTACGGACAAGCCGGATACGTATATACCGCCCGCATCGCATGATGTGTACCATGTCTTCTGTTCGATGCTGGTTGGCGGCGGCTTGCTTGTTTCCGGGGATTGTTGTTGCCCAGGACACGTTATCGGTACCGGTTCTTCCAGAGCAGGCGCTTCCGGAATTGACGGTTGAGGCGGTGCGGGGCGCTGCGAACGCAGCGTCGGCGCCGTACGCCCTTGCTGTCGAGACGAATTCCCCGGACGCGTTGCCGCGTTCGGTGCTTTCCATGGAACGCGTCCTGCGTTCACTCCCCGGTGCGTGGATTAACGACCGCGGCCATTTTGCGCTTGGAGAGCGTATCTCCGTGCGCGGCATGGGCGCCCGTGCTCCATTCGGCGTGCGGGGCATGCAGGTGGTGCTCGATGGCATTCCGCTCACGATGCCGGATGGACAGACGGTGCTGGACGTAGTGGAATCTTCCGTCCTGCGCCGCACGGAACTCTTGCGTAGCCCCGCCTCCCTGTTTTGGGGAAACGGTTCCGGGGCCGTGCTTTTCCTGTCGAGCGACGCCGCGCTGGAAGGCGCTCGCCCTGCTTCCCGTTTGCGCGCGCAGGCGCTTGCCGGTTCTTTCGGGCAGCGGAAGGTCCTTGTCGATGGGTGGGCGCCGTTCGGTGCGCATTCCATACAGTTTTACGCGTCGAATCACACACAGGACGGGTATCGGGACTATTCTTCCGGCGTTCGCCGCCGTGCCGGGGCCTCCGCCCGATTTCGCACCGGCTCCTCTTCGCATGTTCGTATCCTGACAGCTATTGCGGTGCAGGATACCGAGCATCCAGGCTCCCTGACGCGCGAACAGTTCGAGGCGGATCCCTCCATGGCTCGTCCTGCTTTTGAAGAAGCCCGTGCTGGCAAGGAGAGCCTTCAGGTTCAGGCTGGCGCCGCGTTCGAGCGGGAAGCCGACCTCGGGACATTCCGCATAACCGGGTACGGCGTACGCCGGCAACTCGACAACCCCTTGTCCTTTGCATACATCGATCTTGACCGGACGGCAGGGGGAATGCGCGCGGCGCTGCGACGTGATCGGGAACGGATCCGGTGGGGTGTGGGCGCCGATGGGGCGCTGCAACACGATATTCGCAAAAATTTCAATAACGCCCAGGGCGTTCCCGGCGACGAAACCCGTCTGGATCAGGTTGAGGACGTGGCTTCCGCAGGCGCCTTTGCCTATGGGGGCATCCAGCCTGTTCGAAATATGCAGGTGCTGGCCGGACTGCGCTATGGAACGGTGCGGTTTGAAATGGACGATCGCTTGTTTACCAATGGCGATCAATCCGGCAGCCGGCTCTTTAGCGCCTGGAGCCCCATGCTGGGCGTATCCTGGCGCGGAAGCGGATGGCTGCTGTTTGCAAACTATGGCACGGCTTTCGAGACGCCCACGACCACGGAACTGGTCAATCGCCCGGACCTGACAGGCGGGTTCAACCCTTCGCTCGACCCGCAGGTCACGAGGGGCGTGGAGGTGGGTCTGCGCGGCGCGTTGGGCGCGCATCTGTTCGTAGATGCGGCTGTTTTTTCCATGAACGTGAACGGGCGATTGATTTCCTTCGAAAACGAACTCGGGCGGGACTTTTTCCGGAATGCGGGCAAGAATGCGCACCGGGGCGTCGAGGGAGCAGTACAGTGGATTCCTCACCCTCGCTGGGAGGCGGCTTTTGTCGCTACCGTGAGCCGTTTTGTTTTCCAGGAGGAGGACTTGAAGGGTAACCTTTTGCCTGGCGTACCCGAACAGCGTTTTTTCGGGCGCGTACGAACAAATCAGGGGGGCTTTCGGATCGCAGTGGAAGCAGAAGCTGTAAGCGAGTATTTTACGAACGACGCCAATACGGCCGTTAACGATGGATATGTTGTTTTCGACGCGTCGTTCGGGCACGAGGGATTTGCCGCCGGTTCGGTGCGTATTGCGCCGTTTGTCGAGGTGCGCAATATGCTGAATACCCGATACAGCGGTTCCGTGTCGATCAATGCATTCGGAGGCCGTTATTATGAACCCGCACCCGGTCGGGCGTTCCTGGCCGGAATCCAATTCCATATACTTCCTTGATCATGACACGCATTATGCCTTTTATCGCCGCCATTCTTTTTGCTGCGTCGCCGGCGCTTGGCCAGGACTCCGAGGGACAAGGTAGCCGCACCCCGTCGGACTGGGAGGTCCACGACCGGGAGCGGCCCCGCCCCGTGGTGGTTTCCCCTGCCATACCGAGTACGGATCAGGCGCTTGGACAGGCTCCTTCCGACGCCATTGTTCTTTTCGGGGGCGCGGCGGAAGGATTGTCCGCATGGGAGAGCCTCAGCGGCGATCCGGCCCCCTGGAAAGTAACCGACGGTTATTTTGAGGTTGTGCCCCGCACCGGGGGCATCCAGACGAAGCAGGGCTTTGGAGACGTACAGTTGCACGTCGAGTGGTCTGCGCCCATGCCGCCCGACGGCGAGGATCAGAATCGCGGCAACAGCGGCGTTTTTCTGATGAACACCTACGAGGTGCAGGTGCTGGACTCCTACGAGAACGACACCTATCCCGACGGACAGGCCGCGGCGCTGTACGGCCAGTATCCGCCGCTCGTCAACGCGATGAGTGCGCCGGGCGAATGGAATGTCTATGACATCGTGTTTCGCCGCCCCCGTTTCGACGAAGACGGCGCACTCGTTTCTCCGGCCTACGTGACCGTTTTCCACAACGGCGTACTGGTACAGAACCACGAGGAAATGACGGGCCCGTCAGGACATCGTTCGCGCCCTCCGTACGAGGCCCACGCCGATCAGCTTCCGATTTCCCTGCAGGATCACGACCACCCGGTACGTTTCCGGAATATCTGGATCAGGGAACTGGAGTAGGTTAAGAGATAGGCCCGGTGTTGCTATGAAAACGGTTACGTTCGGTGAAGTCATGCTCCGGCTGTCGCCTCCGGGGCACAGGCGTTTTGTCCAAACGCCCTCTCTGGAGGTGTCTTTCGGCGGCGGAGAGGCTAATGTGGCCGTTGCGTTGGCCGGCTTCGGATTCGACAGTTTTTTCCTGTCCAAAATACCCCGGCACGAGATCGGGCGGGCGTGCGTCAACGAGTTGCGGCGCTACGGCGTATCCGACCGGTTTATCGTACGCGGGGGCGATCGCCTCGGCGTCTATTTCCTCGAAACGGGAGCGAGCCAGCGGGGGTCCAAGGTCATTTACGACCGCGCAGGGAGCGCCGTAACGACGCTGGCGCCCGAAGAGGTCGATCTGGAAGCCGTATTCGACGGCGCCGCGTGGTTCCACTGGACCGGCATTACCCCGGCGCTCGGCGGGATGCCTCGTCGGATGCTTGAGGAAGCCTGCCGGGCCGCCCGCCGCGCCGGTGCGTCCATAAGCTGCGATCTGAACTTCCGGGCCAAGTTGTGGACGGAAAAAGAAGCGCAGGCCGTGATGCGCCCTCTCATGGAGTATGTGGACATATGTATCGCTAACGAGGAGGATGCGGAGCGCAGCCTCGGCTTCCGGGCGGGCGCGTCCGATGTGGAAGCCGCCGAACTGGACGAAGAGGCGTATTTCGGTCTTGCCCGGCAACTCAAAAAAGAATACGGATTTCGCGCTGTGGCGATTACGCTGCGAGAGAGTTTCTCGGCGTCCGTGAACGGCTGGAGCGCCCTGTTGCACGACGACGGGGCCTGCGTAGAGCCGCAACGTTCCACCCGTTACGAGATCCGGCTTGTGGATCGCGTAGGCGGCGGCGATGCGTTTGCGTCGGGCCTGATTGCCGGTCTGCTGACGAAGGACAATTCCCGGGAAGCCCTTGAATTTGCGGTGGCGGCCTCCTGTCTCAAGCAGACGATCCCGGGCGATTTCAACCTGGTCTCGGTGCAGGAAGTCGAAAATCTGGCGAAGGGGTCCGGTTCCGGGCGCGTGGAGCGGTAGAGAAGCGGGCGTGTTTCGGCGCGTTGTCTATTCCGCAGGTCACCGGCGCCGGTATGCGGCGGCGATATCCGAGAGCGCCTCGAATTCCGGGCCTTCTTCCGGAATGGCGACGCCGAACACCTCGGCGATGATGCTGGTCCACCCGTACAGAAAATACGCCCAGCCGTCCACTGTTTTGACCCCGCGGCGGCATTGCTCCGCCTGTTTCAGGAAGAGAAAATCGCCCCGATAGTTGTAATCCCAGGCATAGCCGTTCTCAGGAAAGACGGCCTGGTCGGATACCGGCGAGCCCGGGCGGTCCTTGCCCATGCCCGTACCGTTTACGACCACTGAGCGTGCAGGAAGGGTCTGCATCGCCGCATCGTTGCCCGCCGCGTCCCGGACGAGGAGATACTGTACGTTTGCGTCGTGATCCACCCGGTCGTGCACGGCCTGGATGCTGCGTATCCGGCCAGGATCCACATCCGTCACCGTAATCCGCGCCGGTTGTTCGTCCTTCGGGGCGGTCAGAAGCAGACTTGTGGTTGCTACGGTTGCGCCGCCGGCTCCGAGGAAAAGCATCTCGGCGCCGGTTTCTTTCCAGTATCCGTCCGGAAGAAACGCATGGAGCGCCCGGCGGCCCGTCACAGCGTCTTTCGCATGGCCGACGAGATGTTCTCCTTGCCTGGAAATGCAGGAAATTTCTCCGAGCAGGTGCGCATACGGGTCCAGTTTATCGAACAGGTCCCGGCTCGCTGCGAGAAGGTCGATTTTGTGGGTGGTGATCAGGGCGCCCATCGAGAGCAGGTCGTTCTTGATGAAGCGTACGATGTCCCGGTAGGTATCCGGGCTTGCGCCGATCGGAACGTCCACGCCCACGAGGCGAGCATGGTCCAGTCCAAGGAGTCCGGCCCATTTCGGGAAGATGGGCACAATGGAAGATTGTTTCGTGGTTACCCCGATGAAATACAGGGTCGGGGCGGTTGCCGGCCGGAAGAGCGTCGAGGACATATTGACCGGTAATCGAAGGGGAAAAGCCATGCGGAGCGGCTAATATAGGATACTCTGATCAAAACCGCTTCGCTCAGCGCGTCACGTTCGCAAGTACAGGTTATCATGATTCCATCGTCGGAATCAGGGGAAGCACTGCAAATTCGGGACATCGCGGACGTGAAGCGCCCTTCGGGAGGCTGCGAGAAGCACGCTGGCCGCGTCATTCCTCATTGTGTGGGGCCTGCCACACTGCTTCGTCATTCCTTGCCAGCCCACTTCTCGCAACCTCTGAGCTTTGCGGACTTAATCAGAGTATCCTATACCGAAGCCTTTGCGTATTTTCTAAAGCGAGTTGCGGTGCAATAGAGATATTTATGGCACGGTGTTTGCTTTAAAAACAATCACCTTAATTAGTTACTCGCCGAATCGCGCATCCTAATCCATGGAGGTCCGCTATGTTATCTCGTTACGTAGTATTCGCTTGTATACTTTTTCTGTGTTCGGCGCTCACCGCCTGCGACAGCATGGAAGAAACCGAAGACATGCTCACAGCGCAGGAAGTGGATGCGCTTCTGACGGCTATCAGCACCGGTTTCCAGGCGCTGGGCACGGACTCCGTGGTGGGTGACGTGATATCCGGCGCCATTCCGGAGGAAGGCGACACAGTAACTCCGGAAGATTTGCTTGCAGGGCTCCCTGTGGATACGACCTATGCGTGTTCCGAGGGAGGTTCGATCAACTTGCAAGGTACAGTCAGGGTCGGCGCTTCGGATGGCGGAGAGTTGGTCCCCAATTACGATGTTTCATTCGTTCCATCGGGATGCGTGGTGGTTGTTGAGAACGCTACCTTCACGCTCGATAGCCAGTCCGGCATGCGTCATCAAGGCATGGACTCCTTTGGGATATCCGAGACCGACAGTACGGCGAGTATCATCTATACGACAGTCAGTACTACGACGGGCACGGTGGATTGGGAACTGGATGATCGTTCCGGTATGTGCGATATGGACCTGTCTTCCGATATCGGGATCAGCTTAACCCTGGGGTCCAACCCGGATGCGGACATACTTATTTTCGCCGACATTGATGCGGAGGGCGGTACTTCAGGTACCCTGTGCGATATCGAAGTGAATCGTCCCGCCGAGGTGCCGGAGAACCCGGAGGATCTTCTCACGGGGCCCGCAACGGAGCCCGTGGCGCAATGAGCCGTGCGCCCGTTTGCGCCTGCCGGTTTGCCGGGTCAGTAACAATGTTTCAAAACTGCGAGGCGTGCTTTTGCGCGCCTCGCATCTTTTTGCGCAGTATCCCGATATACATAGGGGAAACTACAGGCAACAAGATCGCCTCTGGCGGCGTTTCAAAGGCGTTGCAAAAAATGCCGGGACGTTCATGGAATGAATTTCCCGTTCCGCAGGTCTTATACGTGAGATTCTTACATCTTCTTGCCGGGAAACCGGGCCACAGACGCTGTCTGGCGTTTCCTTGAACAAGTTCATACCCCCCGAAAAAATATCGCTGTCATGCTACGATCCACGATACTCATTGTTGCCGGCCTGTTGTTTGCCGTTGCTCCTGTCCAGTCGGCTTACGCCCAGCAGTGGGGGGGAGGCGGAAGGTCCGGAGGGCAGATGCCCTCGACGCAAATTTCCGGAAGCGTGCTCGACGCGGAGACGGGCGAATCCATTCCGTCCGCTTCCGTGGCTGTGTGGAGCGCACGGGACTCGTCGCTTACCACCGGGGCGATCAGCGACTCCGAAGGGGCTTTTCTGATCGAAGGGCTGCGCCCGGGAAGATATTATGTGCATATCCACTTTGTGGGCTACCTCACGGAGGTAATTTCGGATATCGCTCTCCGTCCGGGGGCATGGACCGCCGATCTTGGCGTCATCGAATTGCAGACAGATGTAGAGATGCTGGATGAAGTGGTTGTCGAGGAGCGCCGGGAGTTTATGGAAGTCGGCATTGACCGGACCGTGTACAACACCAGGGACCAACTGGTGTCCGCCGGGGGGGACGCCAGTCAGGTGCTGGAAGAAATCCCTTCGGTGGAAGTGGATATCGACGGCAATATCAGCCTGCGTGGCAACCAGAACGTGGCCATTCTCCTCAATGGCCGTCCTACGTCCATGACCGGGGAGGCGCTTATTACTTTCCTGCAGGGACTGCCGGCGACCACGGTCGACCGGGTAGAGGTCATACCCAATCCGTCCGCCAAGTACGAACCCGACGGCATGTCCGGTATCCTGAATATCGTATTGCGGCAGGACCAGGACCTCGGGTTCGGCGGAAGCCTTACGGCCGGAGGCGGTACGCAGGAGAGTTACAATGCCGGGGGCTCGCTCAATTTTATACAAGGCAAGTTTTCGTCGTTCGTGAACTACGGATTCCGTCATAGTATGCGCAACTCGACAGGGGATCGGTGGCAGGAGAATCGCGTGTCCGATCCGCTCTTTGTGATCGACGAGGACGATCGGGGCGAGCGCGGCGGCAATTCGCATAACCTCAGCACCAGCGTCGATTACAGCATCAGCGACAAGAATGTGCTGTCGCTGGCTACGAGGTTTAGTATGCGCGGGGGAGATCAGGACGGGCTGAACGCGTATCGCCTTCTTGACGCGAACGAGGTATTGATGGGTAGCTACGACCGGACGCGCCTTGGAGACCGGACGGACCTGAATCAGGATTACCGCCTGTCGTTTTCCCGGATTGTTGCGCCGGGGACCCACGAACTGCAGATCGAGGCGCGGTACGAAAAAGAGGATGAGAACGACGAAAACAGTTATGCGGAGGACGGGCTTCGCTTCGGGACGTCTGGCGCCGGGGCAGATCCTTTCATGCAGCGTTCGACGCAGGAGGAGGACAACGGCGAGGGTTCGCTCCAGTTGGATTACTCCCGCCCGTTGGGCAATGGCAAACTGGAGGCGGGGTACAGGGGGTCGATCGACTTGCTGGAAAGCCGGTTCGGGGTCGAGACGTTCGATCACGGCCTGAACGCGTACCTGATAGACGCTCACAGGACGAACACCTTCGACTACCGGCAGAATATCCAGGCTGCCTACGGCATCGTACAGCAGTCATTCGGGCCTTTCGCTACGCAGGTGGGTTTACGGTACGAGCAGGCGCGGACGACATTCGACCTGACCACGACCGACGACCGGTACGAGAACGACTACTTCAGTTTTTTCCCGAGCGCCTTTTTGACCTGGGAGTTGTCCCGATCCGAAACGAGCTGGAAGCAAATCAAATTCAGCTACAGCAAGCGCATCAATCGTCCGCGCACCTGGTCGCTGAATCCCTTCAACGACGACCTGGATCCGTATTCCCGGCGCGAGGGCAATCCGTACCTCGAACCGGAATACACGCATGCGATGGAGGGTAGCTACATTCACTTTGCCGGTCCCGTTTCCATCACGCTCACCCCGTATTATCGCAAGACGATCAACCGGATTCAGTGGTACGAATTCATTAACGATCGAGGGGTATCGATCACGACGTTCCGCAACTTCGATACAAGCAGTTCGGCGGGCTTCGAATCCGTCGGTACGCTGCGGTTATCGGACCGGCTGAATGCGTTCGGCAGCTTCAACGCCTTTCGGATGCAGACGGACGGATCCAACGTGGAGAGCGGCCTCGGCAACGACGCCTGGGGCTGGTCGACTCGCGCGAACGCCACGCTCAGCGTTCGGGAGGGATTGTCCGTCCAACTCTCGTGGTTCTACCGGGCGCCCATGGACATTGAAAACGGCCGCATCGGTGCGTTTTCGAGGGTAAGCTTTGGTGCGCGCCAGCAGTTGCTTAACGAGCGGGCCAGCCTCAGTCTGCAGATCCGCGATCCGTTCGACATGATGCAGTTCAACATCACGCGCGAGACGCCCCGGTTCTACCAGGAGAGCATTCGCAGTTTCAACGCTCGTCAGGTCAATCTTTCCCTGACGTACAACTTCGGACGGCAACAGCGGCAGCGGCGCCAGCAACGCGGGGACTACGAACAGGGCGGCGGGGACGACGAGGAGATGCAGCAAATGCAGATGTAGGAGATCAGGGGGTCTCCCTGGGTCTTCCGTTGTTTACGTCCTGGGCGTATTGCGCATTTCCGGGCATCGTAACCGTGCGGCATGCTACGGGTTCGCAGGTGTTTTTCGGGCTGTCTTGCCTGAAAAGCGTTCCTTCCCCAAGCGCCTGGCATCGAACTTCCGAGGGCGTATTTGCGTATGATACCTGGCGCGCAACACGGCATGAACTTGTCGTAGTTGCGTCGTTAAGGGACCTTTCCTCAGGGACCTTTCCGTTTTCCTCGCACCAATTCCGCGGTTGTCATGCAAGAAAAGTTGTTGCCCTCACCCTCCGGGTGGCTTGTTGTCTTTGTCCTGCTGATCGGGCTTGCGCTGGACGTTGTGCTGTTCATATTCGGAATACAGCGAGAGGCCGCATTGCTCATTATCCTGGCCGCCGTCGGTTTTCTGGCGATTCTTTTCCTGCTTCGGGGCTTGTATGCGGTTGCACCGAACGAGTCGCGGGTGCTGCAGTTGTTCGGGAACTACGTCGGTACGGTCCGCGACCCGGGGCTCCGGTACACCAATCCGTTGTTTACGAGGGAGCGCATTTCGGTTCGGGTGCGCAACTTCGAAACGGAACGCTCCAAGGTCAACGACACGGACGGTAATCCTGTCGAGATGGCGGCTGTTGTGGTCTGGCGGGTCGTCGATACCGCCGTGGCTACCTTCGAGGTGAACGACTATGTCAATTTTGTGCGTATCCAGAGTGAATCGGCGGTGCGTAACCTTGCAAGCCGGTATCCCTACGACACGCAGGAAGAAGGACAGTTGTCGCTGCGGGGCAACACCGACGAGATCGCCGACAAGTTGCAGGCGGAAATCCAGGAACGGCTCGACACGGCCGGGGTGGAGGTGCTTGAGGCGCGAATCAACCACCTGGCCTATGCGCCGGAAATCGCCTCGGCGATGCTTCAGCGCCAACAGGCGGGCGCCATTATTGCCGCCCGGACCCAGATTGTGGAGGGCGCCGTGAGCATGGTGCAGATGGCGCTCGATGCGCTGTCCACTCGGGACATCGTCGAGCTCGACGAGGAGCGCAAGGCGGCCATGGTGAGCAACCTCCTGGTCGTGCTTTGCGCCGACAAGAGCACCCAGCCGATCATCAACACGGGCGAACGGGATAAAGGGTAGCCTGATTAAGTCCGCGAAGCGCTGAGCGAAGTGGTTTTGATCAGAATATCCTTAAAATAAAGCCGCCGCATTTCCCGCTACACGCCGCTGAAGGCGCCGAACCCTCCATCCACGGGCACGACCACGCCGGTCACGAACCGGGAGGCGTCGCTGCACAGCCAGACGAGCGTTCCCGCGAGTTCGTCCACCTCGCCGAAGCGCCCCATGGGCGTATGGTCGATGATTTGCCGGCCCCGCTCGGTCAGCGAACCGTCTTCGTTCAGGAGCAGGCTCCGGTTCTGTTCTCCGATGAAGAATCCCGGAGCGATGGCGTTCACGCGGAGTCCGTCGCCGAATATCCGGGCAAGTTCCACGGCCATCCACCGGGTAAAATTCTCGACGGAGGCCTTGGCGGCGGAATAGCCCACGACCCGGGTGAGCGCACGGCCCGCCGCCATGGAGGAAACGTTGACGATGGCGCCGGCGCACGGGGTTTTTTCCTTGTCGTTGTTTTTTGCCGCTCCCATTATCTCTCCAAAAATCTGCGTGGGCAGCACGGTCCCGATCAGGTTGAGGTCGAACACTTGCCGGAAGGCGGTTTCCGGCATATCGAAAATGCTGTCTCCAGGCTTGAGCGTGGCGGCCTTGATGTTGCCTCCGGCGGCGTTCACGAGAATATCCACCCGCCCGAAGCGTTCGACAATGAGATCGCGGGCTGCCGTAAGCTGATCTTTCTTCAGCACGTCTGCGGGGATGCCCGCCGCCGCCGTGGCTCCGGCTTCTTCCAGCGCCCGCGCCGCATCCTCGACCCGCTTTTTGTTGCGCGCCAGGATGACCACCGAGGCGCCCGCTTCGGCCAGTCCCCGGCAGCAGGCCGATCCCAGCGCCCCCGATCCGCCCGTGACGACGGCTACGCGCCCCGTAAGGTCATAGATGGAATGTGGTTGCATAATCGTTACGAAAAATTGCCTTGCATCCTTAAGGATACTTGAGCGAAGTGGTTTTGATCAGAGTATTTTTTAGGATACTCTGATTAAATCCGCAAAGTTCAGAGGCTGAAAGGGGTGCGCTGGCAAGGAATGACGAAGCAATGTGGCAGGCCCCACATAATGAGGAATGACACAGCCAGCGTGCCCTTCTCTGCCTCCCGAAGGGCGCTTCACGTCCGCCGCCGCCCCGAATCTGTGGTGTTTTCCACTGATTTCAATGATGCAAATACAATATCTTTTACGCCCGAGCGTGAAGCGCTGGTCAAAGTGGATTTAATCAGAGTGTCCTTTTATTCTATGCAGGCGAACGTAGCGGGATCGCGGAAACGATTCTGCCTTGGGGACAGGCGCAGGACCTGTGCGCATCAGCATTGTATTAAAAATACGAAGAAGGAGGGCATATGACGAACGATAATCCGGTGACGCTTGGCGTCATTGTCGGCAACCGGGGCTTTTTCCCGGATCATCTGTGCGCTGTCGGGCGCCGGCAGATTATAGCCTTGCTGGAGAAGGAAGGCATCCACATCGTGATCACGCCCGAAGAGGCCACGAACAACGGCGCGGTGGAAACGCTTGCGGAAGCGCGCCTGTGCGCCGATCTGTTTCGCGCCCGTCGAGACGACATCGACGGAGTGCTGGTCACGCTCCCCAATTTCGGGGACGAGCGGGCTGTGGCGAACGTGCTGCGGTGGGCCGATCTCGGCGTGCCTGTTCTTGTGCATGCCTTTGCGGATTCGAAATCCGACATGTCGCTGGCGAGCCGCCGGGACAGTTTTTGCGGCAAGATATCGGTCTGCAACAACCTGCGGCAATACGGCATTCCGTTCTCGCTCACCAGCCGCCACACGATGGACCCCGGATGCGAGGCGTTTGCGGAGGACCTGCGCCGCTTTGCGGCCACCTGCCGCGTCGTGCGCTCGCTCAAAAACCTGCGCCTGGGTCAGATAGGCGCCCGTCCCGCTGCATTCAATACGGTCCGCTACAGCGAAAAACTGCTGGAACGGTCCGGTATTTCCGTCGAAACGCTGGATTTGTCCGAATTGCTTGGATGGATCCGCCGCATGGACGACGACGAGTCCGCCGTCACCGACAAGATCGAGGCGATGCGCGCCTATACGCGGATAGACGGCATTCCCCGGGAGAGCCTGCTGAAGATGGCCAAACTGGGGGTGTGCATCGACCGGTTCATGGAAGACCAGGGCCTTGCGGCGACGGCCATTCAGTGCTGGACCTCGCTGGAAGAGTTCTACGGGGTGGTGCCCTGTACGGCGATGAGCATGATGAGCGACCGGCTCATGGCGAGCGCCTGCGAGGCGGATATCGTGGGGGCGCTGAGCATGTATGTGTTGCAGGAAGCGGCCCGCGTCCCCGCGGCACTCCTCGACTGGAACAACGACTACGGGGACGATCCGAACAAGGGGGTCGTATTCCACTGCTCGAACCTGCCCAAATCCTTCTTTGTGGACGAGGGAGCGGACGCGCACCGCATGGATTTTCAGGAAATCATCGCCGGGTCGGTCGGCAAGGAGAATACGTACGGCACCATTGTGGGGCGGGTCGCTCCCGGGTCGTTCACGTTCGCCCGCATTACCACGGACGACCTGGAGGGCCGCATGCGCGCCTACGTGGGAGAGGGCCTCTTTACGTCGGACGAACTCCGAACCTTCGGAGGGTACGGAGTGTTCGAAGTGGCGAACATGCAGGCATTGCTCCGGTACATGTGCGAAGCCGGATTTGAACACCATGTGGCGGCCACGCGGGCGCGCGTAGCCGGAGCCGTCCGCGAAGCGCTCGGCAAGTACATGGATTGGGAAGTGTATCATCACGCATAAGAGAACCACGCCGAAATCATGACCCCCATTGACTGGATTATCGTACTTGCCTACTTCATGGTGCTTGTCTGGATCGTGTGGTGGTCCGCACGCCAGACAAAAACCACCAAGGATTACTTCCTTGCCGGGCGCAACGTCGGCTGGGTCGTGGTGGGGGCTTCGCTGTTCGCCTCGAACATCGGCTCCGAGCACATTGTGGGCCTTGCGGGCAGCGGCGCCCTGAACGGCATGGCGCAAGCGCACTGGGAGTTGCATGCCTGGATCATGATCCTGCTGGCCTGGGTGTTCGTGTCGTTCTACTACCGTTCCGGCGTGTTCACCATGCCGGAGTTTCTGGAACGCCGGTTCGACGCCCGGTCCCGCTGGGTACTTTCGATCGTTTCCCTTGTCGCCTATGTGTTTACGAAGGTGTCCGTCACGGTTTACGCCGGCGCGCTCGTATTCCGGACCCTTCTTCCTGACACGTTCGGCACGCCGGACAACGCGTTCTGGGTCGGCGCCATCGTCACGGTGGTGCTGACGGGGGTTTACACCATCTTCGGCGGCCTGCGCGCCGTCGTGTACACGGAAGTGCTGCAAACGGTGCTTCTGCTCATGGGGTCCGCGTTTATCACCATGTTCGGGTTGTCCGAACTGGGGGGATGGAACGAGCTGCGGGGCATCGTGGGCGAAAACGCCAAACAATTTGCGCTTTGGCGGCCCAATTCCGACCCGAATTTTCCCTGGCTGGCGGTGATGATCGCTTCGCCCGTTGTCGGGATATGGTACTGGTGTACCGATCAGTATATCATCCAGCGTACCCTTGCGGCCCGGTCGCTGACGGATGCGCGCCGCGGGGCCATTTTCGGGGGATTTCTGAAGGTGTGGCCCGTGTTCATCTTTCTCGTGCCGGGCATGATCGGGTATGCGCTCCACCAACAGGGCCTGCTTACCATCCCGGTATCCGCCGAGGGTAATCTCATGGGCGATATGGTGTTTCCCACGATGGTGGCGGAACTCCTCCCGGCGGGGCTGCGAGGGCTTGTAGTAGGCGGTTTGCTGTCCGCGCTGATGAGTTCGCTGGCGTCGCTCTTCAACTCGTGCGCCACGCTCTTCACCGTCGATATCTACGAGAAACTGCGTCCGAAGGCGTCCGAGGCGCGGCTCATTCGGGTCGGGCGGATCGCCACCGGCGTGGTGGTGGGTTTCGGTCTCTTGTGGATTCCGATCATGAAGGTCATTTCGGAAAACAACGAGGGGCTCTACGACTACCTGCAGAACGTGCAGAGTTTTCTGGCGCCGCCCATTACCGCCGTGTTCCTGCTGGGCATTTTCTTCAAGCGCATCAACGGACACGGGGCGTTCTGGGGCATGGTCGTCGGGTTCGTGCTGGGGATGCTGAAGCTTACACTCCAGACGCTGGTCCAGAGCGGCGTGATGGAGCCGACGGGTATTCTGGGCGGGATCGGCGCCTTCAACGGGTATTATTTCTCCGGGGTGCTCTTTCTCATCAGCGTCGTCCTTGTCGTTGCGCTATCCTATGCGAAGGACGCCGATGCGCTGGGCAAGTTGAAGGGCCTTACCTGGGGCACGCTCACAGCCGAAGAACAGCTCGAAACCCGTTCTTCCTGGGGCTGGCTCGACGTGGCGGGTACGGTACTGGTGCTGGGACTCGTGCTCTGCATCTACCTGTATTTCAGTTTCTGGCTGTAAGCGCGGCGCACCATGCAACGACACGATTTGCCGCCTCCGGTGCGGACCGACACGAGCAATGCGTTTGCGCATCGCTCCATGGGGGTCCGGGTGCCTTCGATCATCGACGACACGATCGTACGGAATGCGTACGCCGATCCCGTGGCGGACCAGCTGAAACGGCTCCGGGACGAGGTGGCCGGGAACGCGCCGCTGCGCCTTTTCGAGACGCCGGCTCCCGACCATGCATTGTGGCTGCCCCGGTACGCGCCGCATGAAGGGGAGACCTGGCTGGGCACGGAATGGCTGTTTGCGGAAATGCTCGTGTACCGCATGATGGTCGAGGCGACCGGGTTTCTCGAATCGGACAGGGACCCGTTTGCGCCCTTCAAGCAGGAAGAAATGGCTTCCGAGGCGTTGTGGACGACGCTGGAAGAGGTGCTGGCTTTCGAGGGGCCGCTCCTGGGGCGTCTTGCGCGTACGCTGAAGGCCATGTTGTGGGGTAATCGCATCGACCTGAGCATCATGACCGTGGCTGAGCAGGGCGTGCATGCGACCGACGAACAGCTTCTGACGGACCGGTCGGAAGCGATCGTGGCGGGATTGCTGGGGCGGCCTCCGGGTTCCGTGCATATCGTTATGGACAATGCGGGGACCGAGGAGGCGATGGATCTGGCATGGACCGATCTGCTCCTTTCGGAGGGGTTGGCTACGGAGGTTGTGCTCCACGTGAAAATGTTGCCCGTCCTGGTGAGCGACGTGATTCCCGCAGACCTTTACGACATGCTGCGGGCCATGAGTGCCCGGGGAGGGGCCGCCGCCGGTCTTTCCGCCCGCCTTTCCGGGTACATGCAGGAAGGCCGCCTTCGCATGGAGGCGGATTATTTCTGGAACACGGACGGGCGGTATTGGGAAATCCCGCCCCATATAGCACATGCTCTCGGAGGGGCGACGCTGGCGATCAGCAAGGGCGACGCCAATTACCGCCGGGCAACGAACGACGCCATCTGGCCGCTCGAAACGAGCATGAGCGAAGCGCTGGGGCCGTTTCCTGCCCCGCTGGCGCTTCTTCGCACGCTCAAAAGCGATACGCTGGTGGAGGTCTCGCCGGAGCGGGCCGCCGAACTGGAGGTCGAACATCCGCAGTGGCGGGCCAACGGGACCTACGGCGTGATGCAATACGCCGCCGGACAAGCGCACCCTGTTTTCAATGAAGAAAATTCCGCCTATGCATAGCCATCGCTATCCATTTCTTGTCGCCTTGATTCTGTTATTCGCCCTGCCCTCCTGTACGCAGCAAGGCGAAGACCTGCCCGCTCCCGCCGAAGAGGCAGCCGTCCCTCGCGGGTTTGCGATCCCGCTGATCGATCTGGCCGACGAGACGCACCGGCAAGTGGTGGTCGACAAGGAAGAAGGGCAATACCTCGGCCATCCGACGACGGTCCTGCTTGAAGATAACCGGACTATTATTACGGTCTACCCCAAAGGACATGGCGGCGGCGCCATCGTAATGAAACGGAGCACGGACGGCGGCCTTACCTGGAGCGATCGCCTGCCGGTGCCCGATAGTTGGGCCACTTCCCGCGAGGTCCCTACGATCCATCGTGTCGTCGATCCGGACGGCGTCAAGCGGCTGATCATGTTCTCGGGGCTCCATCCGATCCGTATGGCGGTTTCCGAAGACGACGGCCTCACCTGGAGCGAGCTTGAACCCATCGGCGACTTTGGCGGCATCGTTACCATGGGGTCGGTCGAGCGGCTGAAAAACGGGAACTACATGGCGCTTTTTCACGACGACGGGCGTTTCATCGGTCCGGAAGATCAGGAGCAGGACCCGCCCGTCTTCCACGTCTACAAAACGCTCTCTCGCGACGGCGGCCTGACGTGGTCCGCGCCGGAAGTCATCGCCACGCATCCGACGGCGCATTTGTGCGAGCCCGGCCTTGTCCGCTCGCCCGACGGCAACCAGATCGCTTTGTTGTTGCGCGAAAACAGCCGCACCCTCAATTCCTTCATTATGTTTTCCGACGATGAAGGCCAGACCTGGAGCACGCCGCGCGAGGTCCCCGGCGCACTCACCGGCGACCGGCACACGGCCAGGTACGCCCCCGATGGCCGCCTCTTCATCTCCTTCCGCGACACGGCGCACGAGACTCCGACGCAGGGCGACTGGGTCGGCTGGGTAGGCGCCTACGAGGACCTTGTCGAGGGGCGCGAAGGCCAGTACCGCGTGCGCCTGATGGACAACAAACACCAGTGGGATACCGCCTATCCCGGCGTAGAGGTTCTTCCGGACGGCGTGTTCGTCGTAACGACCTACGGCCATTGGGACGAAGGCCAGGAGCCCTATATCGTCAGCGTTCGCTTTACGCTCGACGAACTGGACGATAAAGCGGAGGCGATGCAGGGGTAGGCTTATTCGCCGGTTCATGGCGCGCCGCTGCAAGGCGACAGCCCTGGCGTTCTCCCTTCCCCGGCGCACACATTCAGAAATCCATGCCGAACAAACACAAGATCCTTGCCATGATCGTTCCTTTCGTGCTGGCGTTTTCCGCCGCAACTTCTTCCGCGCAGGACCGGGACTACGATCCCGAGGCGCGCCTCGCCGAACTGGGCATTACGCTGCGCAAGGCGTCCTCGCCTGTGGCGAATTACGTCAACGCCGTGCAAACGGGGAATCTGCTGTACTTGTCCGGGAAAGGGCCGCTACGCCCCGACGGGACGTTGGTGGTCGGCAAGGTCGGTGCGGATCTGTCCATCGAGGAAGGGTACGAAGCGGCCCGGCTGACGGGAATCCAGTTGATCGCTACGATGAAGGACGAACTCGGCGATCTGAGCCGTGTCCGGCGCATCGTCAAGGCGCTGGGCATGGTGAACGCCGCCCCGGATTTCGGGGCGCATCCTGCGGTCATCAACGGGTTCTCGGACCTGATGGTGGAAGTCTTCGGCGACAGGGGCCGTCATGCCCGGTCCGCCATCGGCATGGGCTCGCTGCCCGACAACATCGCCGTGGAGATCGAGGTGATTGTGGAGGTGGAGTAAGGGGGAGAACGGCTACTCGGCTTGTGGAATGGCGCGGGATAAGCCGGGAAGAAGTTCTCTTGTCGTTTACTTGAGAAGAACCATTGTCCGCGTGATCGTCTTCTCGCCAGCGACAAGACGGTATACGTACGCGCCGTTCGGCAAGTGTTCTGCATCGAATTGCATCGTGTGGCGACCAGCGGCCTGCGGACCGTCAAGCAACACATCCACTTCGCGGCCAAGCATGTCGTACACGATGAGGCGCACGTCCCCCGTTTTCGGCAAGGCGTAGTCGATGGTCGTCTGCGGGTTGAACGGGTTCGGATAGTTTTGCGAAAGTTCGACTTCCGTCGGTAATTCCGAATCTTCGGCACTCACAGGGCAACTCGAAACACTTGCTGGTAAGATCATTGAAACAGACATGTTTGCTCTGTTCTCCGCCCGGATCGTGATCCGGGCCCAGCCGTACCAGTGCGGAGTGATTGTCAGCGTAGCCTTGGCAGGATCCAGCGTGATGCGCATAGCTGACGTGATCACATCGTTCTCCTTGCTCAGGTTGTCGTATCGACGGTCGGCTTCCACATCCTCTATCCGCATTCTGAACAGCAGTCCACCGGGAAGCGAATCGTCTGGCAAGGCTAATGGGTTGATGAAAGCAGGTCCGATCAGGTTATGTGCATCCGGGTCCCAGCGATGAGGCAACACCAAATCTGTCAGATCCAATGCCAAAGAATCGTCGCAGAGAGTCATCCAGAGCGCATAACTCTCTGCAAGAAGGGTTTCCAGCGCCTCGTTGACAATGGGAGCAACAGCGTGGGTAACCGTCACCATGAACGTCCGCTGAGAAGTTTCTCCCAGATAGTTTTCCGCCGTAACCGTTGCGGTACCGGACCTGGGATCCGGGTCTGCGTGCCAAACCGGGGTGAGCGTTATGACAGAACCTTCCACGCTGGCCGTTGCAACCAGCGTATCCAGTGCTACTGTGTAGGTCAATCCTTCCTGGGTGGCATTGCTGAAAGCCGGTTGTTCGCCGTCTTGTTCACTGTCCAGATCCGCCAGGTCCACCATCTTCGCTTCGCCGTCGCCAGTCAGGGAAACGTCATCGATCGTGTGCTCCGTAGGTTTAGGCATTGTTTGGTCCATCACCGTCACGTCTACCTGCAATCTGGCGTATTCGCCTGCGGCGTCGTGCGCGAATACCCAAGCCCTGGTGTTACCCATGTTATTTTTCACCGCTGTCTCGGCTTTGTCTGTAAGCGCGAATGTCAGCGTGTCGCCATCCACGGTTGCTGTTACAATAGCTTCCTTGTCGGTATCCGCATTGCTGTCGTGATCTACTGAATCGACGATGGCTGTGTACGTAAGGAATGAGTCGTCGTCGTCACCGAAACGCGAATCCAATCCCGCATTGTCCTTCCAGGCAATGGATTCCGTGTCTACCAACCGCAAGTTTACAGGCACCGCATAAGGAGCGGTTACTTCATCATTGTATTCCGTGGTGTCGTTCCCGTCATCGGTACCCCGGATATAGGGAGAAAGATTGGACATGACTTCTACCTCGAACGGCGTGTCGAAATCCTTGTCGTCGCTGGTATCCGTATCGAAGACGAGCCTGAATTTGCCCCGTGCAATGGGAAGAATGATCATCCCGTCGTTATCGATAATAGCAACAGCGGCAACTTCCCCCACATAGAAGAACTCGTTTTTCTTCATTGACTCAACGAGCTCGTCTGAGCCGTCAAGTTGGTAGTGGTGGAGCATACCCGGCCCCAGGCCTTCGTCTGCAAGGTTGAACGCAGCTGCCCCGGCATCCACACGCAGGATTACGGGCTGTTTTTGCTGCGCCATTGCGGAACTCGCATTCAGGAAGCCTGCGAGCAACAGGCAGGCTGCAGCAAGGCGACCAATGACAGCGACGCCGCTTGCGGGAGAGCGCCCGCGGCGTCGGACCCGCGCTCCGGAGCGGATATGGTTGACCGGCTGGGATTTTTGGAGCAAGAACGTCATGGCTCATGCCCAATGGTGGTCATTGTCCCTGAAGGGTATACAGTTTCTAAGGATGCTCTGATCGAAGTGGACTTGATCAGAGCATCCCTAACATAATACTGTACGTTTCTTGCATAATCCGGTTTTGTTGGTTTTGTGCTGCCTTGGGCAGGGTTTGCTGCCCGACAATATCGCCGAATTCTTTATTTTTGAAATAATTCTTTACTTTTCATACAATTCCCTATTTTTTGTATAATTCTTTATTTTCTGAACATTTCCTTTTTTACAGAAAAAATCCCTATTTCCGAAATAATTCTTTATTTGTCAAAAAAATCCCTCACCTCCCAAACAACTCCTTCATCTCCCAAACAACTCCTTCATCTCCACCCCGAATCCCGGCAGCACGTCCGGGTCTTCGAGGCGGTCTCCATCCCGGAAGATCGTTTCCGAGCCGTCCGCCCGGTGAATGGTCACGGTGCGGGTCTTCGGGTCCGCGATCCATACGCGCAATGCTCCGGCCTCGAAGTAATCGCGCATCTTTTCGCGCATTGCTCCCGGCCTGTTCGACGGGGAGAGCACCTCGATCGCTATGTCCGGCGCTCCGCGTATCCAGTTGCCGGGTTCGCCTTCCCAGGATCGCCGTTCGAGCAGCACGGCCACATCCGGTCCCCGGACCGTCGCCGGACGGTCGCTGATAATAAAACCGGTTTCCGCGAAAATCTCGCCTTGTCCGAACGCTTCCATCCAGTTGCCCAAACGCCGCGCCAATATGCTTTGGCTGCGCCCGTGCGGTCCGCCGGGGGGCGGTTCCCGGATGACGACGCCTTGGAATAGTTCGGAAGAATACCCGTCCTCCGGCTCCTCGAAACGGGCGTACTCCTCCAGGGTCATGGGCCGGGGCGGGAGGGGATTCTTTCCAATTCGCGCACGGGTTCCGGTTCTTACGGTCGTCATGGGTCTACCTCCCAAACAACTCCTTCATCTCCACCTCGAATCCCGGCAGCACGTCTGGGTCTTCGAGGCGGTCTCCATCCCGGAAGATCGTTTCCGAGCCGTCCGCCCGGTGAATGGTCACGGTGCGGGTCTTCGGGTCCACGATCCATACGCGCAGCGCCCCGGCCTCGAAGTAATCGCGCATCTTTTCGCGCATTGCTCCCGGCCTGTTCGACGGGGAGAGCACCTCGATCGCTATGTCCGGCGCTCCTTGCGCCCAGTTCCCCGGCGTGTTTTCCCAGGATACCGGTTCGAGAAAAATGCAAATGTCCGGTCGCCGGACGGTCGCGGGGGTCATGTCGATAATGCAACCCATGTCCACCGCCACACTGCCGTGTCCGGTTTGGCGCGTCCAGTTTCCGAGATGTCGCGACAGATCGGCTTGCAGGGATCCGTGCGGATAGCCCGGGCCTGGCTCCTCCACCGTGAGTACGCCCCGAACCAGTTCGTACCTGTACTCGTCCTCCGGCTCCTCGAAACGGGCGTACTCCTCCA
>LXNI01000490.1_pt1 | contig 44652 bp, 36 predicted proteins | sample 809091 | NCBI WGS metagenome assembly LXNI01 (sample SAMN04870527, study PRJNA318959) | sponge metagenome | biome: 01000161; feature: marine sponge reef; material: water | host: Sarcotragus foetidus | place: Greece: Milos, Mediterranean Sea | collected 2013-05-29 | depth 5-7 m
GTCCTGGTAGTGATCGGCGCCCTTTACTGGTGGATCAGGCGGTGGATACGCGGTCGCCGCTCGGATGGGTCTGGCTCCAGAGCCTCAAGTACTCGCGAACGAGAAAACGTGCAGGACTGAGCCACCGACAAGGCTGACCCTCGCGTTCTAACGAGTTCGAACGCGTATGTGAGACGGGCCACCAGGTCGGGGTGCTTCTTCGTATGTCTCGAATAAGTCCAAGCGTGACCTGATCAGTTGCGACAAAGTACTGCTGTCATACCGCGATGGACTGAAGGAGGGATTATTCTGCCGAATACCATTTCCAACATCTGCCAAATAGGCCCAGCCATCGACTCGGGCCGCTGCCGTGATTGCGTTTGTGACCGTTTCGACCCAGTGATCGGTAACGAGGCTCTTGTCGAACCCAACGGTGCGCCGCATGAATCGTTGGAGCGCCACAGCTAGAGATTCGTCGAGCCAGTCGTAGAGTTCCTTGGCTCGGTCTTCCACCTCTTCGTCATGGGAGAACGTGAACGCATCTATCGACGTTGAGACGAAGGCATCTTCGTATCCGGGGTCGCCCTGACCCTTGGCCCTTATTTCTCCGAATGTGGTGATGGCCATCACACCGGTGCGGAGGCTGCCCACATGATGGATTGATGCCACGAAGCGCAATTGATGGCCGTTCACGGTCATTCCGAGTAGCGTCCACCACCGGTCGGCCGACATGACAGCGAAGTGTTCGGCCCGCTTGGCGGTGCGGATGATTTGGTAGCCCCAATACTTGGAGCGGTCGGAGTCCTCCGGGTCGGCATCATCGGTCCATGTCGATAACTTCCGGCCCGCTTCGGCGAAGTCCTCCCGGAGATCCCGGTTTGCTTCTTCGAACCAGTTCTTGAGGCGCCCGTGGATCTGCTGGGCGCGGAGGCGTACCGCCTGGGTCCTCTGATCGGTTACCTCGTGTTCCCGGCGCTCCAGCGACCGGGCGAAGGCACGAGCGACTTCGCGGGCTGTTTGCGGCACGGGCTGGGGAATGGGTTCTTGGAGTTCGCGGCGGATCGACCGCATCACCAACTTGGCAAAGAGCTTGCCTAGCGGTGCTAGATCACCGGCGTTGGCCCTGTCCAAGTCTCGAAGGTAAGGCGCCCGGCTATCCCTGTCCACCACCATCGGCGGGTATTTTCTACGTTCGAGAGAAAGGAGGGTCAGGGCTCTCGCAACCCGGCCGTTGCCATCCTGGAAGGGATGTATCTGCACGAAGCGATGGTGCAACCAGGCGGCCGCGACCACTGGGTGGGACTGATCCAAGTCGTTGTAGAGTCTGACCAAACGTTCAATCTCTCCGGGGACCTGCTCCGGCGGAGCGAACTCGAGGATGGAGTCATCAGAGCGCCGGACATTGTTGGGGAGGGTCTTGTAGCTGCCGTGAAGCAGTTCCGCTCTGACCTGCCGTCCCAGGCCATCGGTGGCGTCGTAGTGTGTCTGGGCGCGGGTGATCAAGGCATGTAGCTCCTTCACGAAGGACGTTGTAAGGGAGACGTTACGCCTGACGTAGTCCGCGACCATCTCGACACCCTCGAGTTGCGCCTCAAGCATCGGAAGGACACCAGGGGGGAGATCGCTACCCGCGCGAGCAACCGCCTCACGGGTCAGGCCATCGGCTACCAGGGCTTCTGTGAGGCCCCAATCGATGTCGTAGAGACGCTCAAGAATGCCGGTCTCAATGGCGTGTTTGCGTAAGGTGCGTCTTCGGAGGGTGCTTCGGTCTGTTTGATCTAGCGAGGCCGCGAAGTCCATCCAGGAGGCATGCAGGGCGTCGACCGCCGCTAGGTCACCCTTGAGGCGGTCCTCCACAAGAGTATCCAAGGGCTTGATCGGTTGCCACCGTTCAATGGTCGTCATGTTCCCTCGGCCCAATCTCTCCCAAAGACACCACGATAACGGATGCGCTTGGCCACGCCCGGCCTTACCAACGGAGAAGACGGCGGCAAGCCGTATCATTGGAGACGATGCTACGTCCAACTCGAACATACCGGAAGGAGTGTCGATGTCCACGACAACGACGGACCTGGAGAGGATTATCGCCGCGGCTGCGGAGCATCCGGGCGCGATGGAGGACCACGAGGTGTCGGCGGTCACGCAGACCGTGGAGCTGCTTGACAGGGGTGAGATCCGGCTGGCGGAGAAGGTGGACGGCGACTGGGTCGTCAATAGCTGGATACAGCAGGCCATCAACCTCTACTTCCGGGTGCCCGAGATGGAGACGTTGCATGCCGGGCCGCTGGAGTTCTACGACCGCATTCCCCTCAAGCACGACTACGAGGGCCGGGGCAACCGGGTGGTGGCCGGTGGCATCGCCCGTTACGGGAGCCACCTCGAGCCCGGAGTGGTGATGATGCCCAGCTTCGTCAATATCGGCGCCTACGTCGCAACCGGTACCATGGTGGACACTTGGGCGACCGTCGGCAGCGGGGCCCAGATCGGTCGCCGGGTGCACCTGGCCGGTGGGGTGGGCATCGGCGGCGTGCTGGAACCGCCCGGAGCGAGGCCGGTCATCGTCGAGGACGACGCCTTCATAGGATCCCGCTGCATCGTCGTGGAGGGGGTGATCGTCCGTGAGGGTGCGGTCCTGGCGGCCCAGAACTCGCTGACCGCCTCGACCCACATCGTCGATGTCACCCAGGAACCGGCGGTCACCTACAAGGGAGAGGTTCCGGCGGGTGCGATCGTCATCCCCGGAAGCCGGAGCCGGGAGTTCCCAGGCGGGACCTACCAGGTGAACTGCGCCCTGATCATCGGCCGGCGGACCGGCACCCATGACGACAAGCTTGCCCTCATGGACGCGGCCCGCGACTTCGGCTTCGCTCTGTAGCCACCTCGAACCCAAGGGTTGACAGCCACCCTCGAGTGCCGCGATAGGCGAGGCGAACCCTGCCGCGGCCCGCGGGAACGATCATGCCCGCGTCGATCAGCCTGCGCCGGTAGTGCTGGGCGTAGTTGGTGGAGCGTCCCAACCGATCGGCAATGTCGGCTATGGCCGAGTCGCCCGTGTCGAGGGCCATCGCCGACACGAAGGAACGGTCGACTTCGGACAGACCGGTCCATATCGGTTTGACGATCTGCTCCACCTCTGCCGTTTCGGCTTCGTGTATCGCCGCTCGAGCGTGTTCGACACCGATGCTCGTAGCCCCCTGGTCCTCGAAAGCCCTTTCCCAGCTGTGGTAGCCGAGTAGCTGGATCGTGTAGGGGTGTCCGCGTGATCTATGGGTCATGAGCGCAAGGGCTTCATCCGCGATGGCCCTGCCGGCGTCAGATATGGGTCGGAACAGAGCGAGTTCGGTATCGGCTCGTCCCAGAGGGAGGAGGGGAGCGCGAGCGCATCGCTGGAAGAAGGTCATCCCCCGGTCATTCAAGAGCGTTCCCTCGATCTCGGGTAGAGCAGCCCCGACGAAGGCGATCGGGAGCTGCTCACGCCGGGTGATGTGTTGCACTGCTACCGCCAGTTCCCTTGCATCGCCTAGTCGTAACGCGTGAAGCTCGTCCACGGTGAGCAGCAGACCGGTCCGACTCTCGGCCTGTTTCTCGGCGAGGGCGGTGAGTGCGCTCCGCAGATCGTCATGTGGTGTGCCAATGTCCTGACCCCGGTCTTCCCAGGAGACTCCGACGCCCAGGGCTTGCACGGATGAGATCCTTCTCGCCTGCTTGCCATCGCTCATCTCGCGTAGATGCTCCAGAGCAGCTGCGGCGATACGCTTGGCCAGATCGGTAACGGAGGCGGAGACCGAGATAACCCGCCAGCCGAGAGAAAGCGCCGCGTCCTCCGCCTCATTCAGGAGAACCGTCTTGCCCGAGCCCCGAGAGCCCGTGATCAGCAACGTATAGTCGGGGTGGGCGGGTCCTTCGCCCAGAGCGCGTGACAACCGTGCCACCTCTCGATCCCGGCCAGCTAGGAAGGGTGGCGATGTACCGAAGGTCGGAAGGAAGGGATTCTTGGACAACACAGAGACCGTCTCAGGTCTAGCTTACGCGATTCGGACGTAGAATCTTCTCACTTTCTCTCACTTTCTCACTTTCTCTCACTTTCTCACTTTCTCTCACTTTCTCACTTTCTCACTTTCTCTCACTTTCTCACTTTCTCTCACTTTCTCACTCTGCCCGTCGGTCGGCTTGGCCGAAGGCCCTTCCTGTGGCCGTTGTGCGTTCCGACTCCGGCTGGAGCCTCAGTGGGTGACGCTGTTTCGCACGCCTGACCCTCTACCGTATGCGGCACCAGTGAACTGACATCCCGAGTTAGGAGAGTGGCGCTCCCGATGCCAGACGGAGGAACTTCGAGGACCGGCGAACCGCAGACGAACGCGCTTGTGGCGCAGGCGCTGCGGCAGCGGCATCCGCGGTGGGAAGTGAGCGCCGAGCAGACCCAGGTCATCAGGGGGAGCCCCGGACTGCGTCCTGACATAGTCGTCCGGCATCCGGGCGGCCAGCCGCTGATCATCGAAGCAGAGTTCGATCCTGCCGCGACGGTGGAAGCTGATGCCATAGCGAGGCTGGGTGCGACGCTCGACCCCGGCGGCGATCTGGTACAGCAGGTGGTGGCACTCCGCCTGCCCGAGACCCTCACCTACGTCGCCCAGAGGCACCTGGAGGCTTCCATCGGGAGGGTTCCATACAAGTACGTCAGCCTCTCGCAAGATCAGGCCGGCAACATCATCAGGTGGCCGGCGAATGGTTGGCTCCATGGCGGCATCGACGATCTCGCCAGCCTGTGCGAGAACGTCGCCCTCTCCGAGCGGGCACTGGCTGCTGGCCTGGCCCGTTTGGAGCAGGCGGTGCAGGACATCGCAACCTGGGTGAGGAGGGACGCTCCTCCGGGCGTCCTCACCGCGATGGCGAAGGAGCTCAGGCAGGAGGATGGGGAGCAGACCTCCCGGATGGCGGCCGCGATAGTCCTCAACGCTGCCACCTTCCACACCGCGATAGCCGGTCATCACGGCATTCCTACCATCGACGAGGTCCGCAGCCCGGACGGGTGCCTGCGGAAGCGCCGGATGCTGGATTGCTGGCGGGGGATCCTGCGGATTAATTACTGGCCAATCTTCCACATCGCCACCAGGCTGCTGCTACCCATTCCGGACGCGGTCTGCAACCGGACGCTGGAGTTGGCCGCCGGGTCGGCTGCCGATCTGGCCGGCATCGGTGTTACCACCATGCACGACCTGGCCGGGCGGATGTTCCAGCAGCTGATAGCCGACCGGAAGTTCCTGGCCACGTTCTATACCCTTCCCCCTTCGGCGGCCATGATCGCCGAACTGGCGGCCGAGCGACTGCCGGTTGAGTGGGCGGATTCTGGTCCGGTTGCCGACCTCCGAGTGGCGGACCTCGCCTGCGGCACGGGCACCCTGCTCTCGGCCGCGTACCAGGCGATACGGTCCCGCCATCGCCGCGCCGGAGGCGATGACGAGGCTATTCACCCTGCCATGATGGAACGAGGCCTGATCGCGGCTGACGTCATGCCCCAAGCCGCCCATCTGACCGCCTCGATGCTCTCCTCGGCCCATCCTCGCATCCCGTTCGGTGACACCGGTGTGCATACCCTCCCCTACGGTGTATCAGCCGAACACGGCGTCTCGATCGGCTCCTTGGACCTGCTCGATGTGGATGCCCTTGGGTCGCTGTTCCCGACCGGGGAGCAGCAGGTCCACGGCGGTGGTGAGCAGGGCCGGATGGTGCTCCGGCGGGAGAGCCTCGACCTCGTGATCATGAACCCGCCGTTCACCCGTCCCACCAACCACGAGGCCACCGGGGTTCCCCGACCCGACTTCGCCGGCCTGGACAACGACCGTACGGCCCAGCGTCTTATGGGTGACCGGCTGAAGGAGATCAGGAAGGGCCTGGCCCGGGCGAGGTCAGTTCGCAGCGGACGGTCGATCCTGGCGGGCAACGGCAACGCCGGGCTGGCTTCCTACTTCTGCGATCTCGCCCACCTCAAGCTCAAGGGTGGCGGTGTGCTGGCGCTGGTGCTGCCATTCTCGATGATCTCCGGCGGTTCCTGGATGAAGCTGAGGGATCTGTTGACCGCCCACTACCGCGATGTGATCGTGGTGTCTATCGCCGACGCCGGGTCGACGGATCAGGCGTTCTCGGCCGACACCGGGATGGCCGACGCCGTCGTGATCGCCACGAAGGGCCCACCGGGCGACTCCCGCGATGCTCTCTTCGTCAACCTCCGTCGCCGCCCGGAGAGCCTCCCCGAAGCAGTGGAGATAGCCCGTCTCGTTAGTCGTATTCCCACGACGGAGACCCACGGGTACATGACGCTCGGAGACGATCAGGTGGGTGTATGGATAAGGGGATCGTTGACCGACGGTGGGGGAGCCGCAGCGCTGTCGGAGCCGGGAGTGGCCGCCACTATGGCAGCTCTGACCGGAGGGAGGTTGGTGTTGCCTCGCCGCGGGCTGCCCGTGCTCGTTCCGATGACCACGTTGAACGAGATCGGGAAGGAAGGCTTGGTGCATCGGGACATCGGATTCAAGCCCGGCGCGAAGGGCGACACCCGGGGGCCGTTCGTCATCCATCCGACACTGGGGGTTCCAGAGTACCCCGTGCTATGGAACCATGCGGCCGCCCGGGAGCGGCGTCTCGTAGTTGAACCGGACAGCCGGGGCGTGGTTCGCGCCGGCCTCCTCGACAAGGCACTTGACGTCTGGCAGACTGCTACCCGGCTGCATTTCAATCAGGACTTTCGGTTGAACTCCCAGAGCCTGGCCGCCTGCCTAACCCCCGACCGGACCATTGGAGGCAGGGCCTGGCCGAGTTTCCGGCCACATGAAGACCGTTGGACCCTTCCCCTGCTTCTTTGGTCGAATACGACGCTCGGTCTCATGTGTTTCTGGTGGACTGGAACCCGGCAGCAGCCAGGCAGAGCCTGCCTGACCATTACCGCCCTCCCAGACCTGCCCGTCATCGACCCCAGACAACTCGATCAAAGGCAGCTGCAGACCGCAAGACGTATCTTCGATGGCCTCCGAGGAGAGGCCTTCCTCCCCGCCAACGAGGCATACCGGGACAAGGTGCGCCAGGCGCTCGATCGCGCCGTTCTCATCGACCTGCTCCGCCTGCCCGAGAACATCTTGGCGCCGATAGATCTCCTTCGGCGGCAATGGTGTTCCGAACCGTCCGTACACGGCGGCAAGAGCACCCGGCCGGTATGAACCCGAGCCGGAGATGGTGCTCGTTTGGGTTATGCCTTCATGCGGACGGATCAAGCCGGCTCAGTGGCATGCGCAGCCGCCTCCGGCGCCTGGCGGGTTCGGCTTCATCACCATGAAGCCCTCGCCCTGGGGCGTCTCCACGTAGTCGATCGCCACGCCCTCCACGGCTTCGCGGGTCTCGTTCGCCACAGCCATCTTCACGCCGTGGGCCTCGAACACATCGAAGTCGCTCCCGGCTTCGGGCATGAAGGCCAAGCCGTACATGGTCCGGCAGCAGCCCTGCCCGGAGGGAAAGACATGCAGGTAGGCCCGTTCCGGCGCTCCCTCACTCAACTCGATCACCTTCTCGGCCGCGACCGGGGTCAGATCGATCAGCATCGTGTCGCTCATTGCGTTTCCCTTCCGTCCTCGGCGTCTCCGCCGGACCGTGCTCGTGTGTCGGGGGGTGGTGGTTGCCTGGATCATCGGCGTCGCCGGACCCTCGAGCCGATGCGCGATGTCGGGCTCCGCTGTTCGACACTGTAGCCTTCAGGTCATGCATCTCGAGCCCCGGCAGGTACTGGCTGCCGACGGTACCGTCATCGATCGCCGGGAGCCGGATGTCTCCACCGTGGCGGCCAGGTACGCCGCGATGACGGAGGCCCGCCTGTACGACCGCAAGGCCTCCGCCCTGCAGCGTCAGGGCCGGTTGGCGACCTATGCCCCCTACGAGGGGCAGGAGGCCTCGCAGGTCGGTGCGGTGGCGCCACTGGCCGCGGAGGACTGGCTGGTAGCCAGCTACCGGGATGCGGCGGCCATGCGCTTTCACGGCTACCCGTGGAAGAACCTGCTCCTCACCCGCATGGGCGACGAGCGGGGCGGCCACCCGCCGGAGGGAGTAAACGCGACCCCGCCCTCGATAACGGTGGGCGGGCACATGATCCACGCGGTCGGGATTGCCTGGGCCGAGAAGCTCAAGGGAACAGGCGCGGTGGCGCTGACCATGTTCGGTGACGGGGCCACCTCGGAGGGGGACTTCCACGAGGCGATGAACTTCGCCGGGGTCTATCGCACCCCCACCGTCTTCTTCTGCCAGAACAACGGTTGGGCCATCTCCATGCCCCGATCCCGCCAGACGGCTTCCAGGACCATCGCCCAGAAGGCCGGCGCGTACGGCCTCCCCGGCGTGCTGGTCGATGGCAACGACGTCCTTGCGGTCGAGGAGGTGGTGGCCGAGGCTGTCGAGCGCGCCCGGGCCGGGGAGGGGGCTACTCTGATCGAGGCCCTGACCTACCGGGTTCGCGGCCACACCACGGCCGACGACCACCAGCGCTACCGGGCCCGGGAAGAAGCGGCAGGATGGCTGGGCAAGGACCCCCTGGAGCGGGTTCGCCTGTGGCTTGAGCGGCTCGGGGCCTGGGACGAGGCCCTCCAATCCGGGATCGAGAGCGAGGCTTCCCGGCGCATCGAGGCGGCAGTGGCCGAGGCCGAAGCGGTCGAATCCCTCTCGGCGGGCGAGATCTTCGACGCCATGTATGAGGATCCGACCGGACCGCTGGTGGCCCAGCGCCGCCTCGCGGAGCGGAGTGCCCGATGGGCGTGATGACCCTGGCCCAGGCTCTGAACTCGGCCCTCGACGTCGCGCTGGACGACCCCCGGGTGGTGCTGATGGGCGAGGACATCGGGAAGACCGGCGGGGTGTTCCGCGTCACCGACGGCCTGCAACGGAAACACGGTTCCCAACGGGTGGTCGACACACCGGTCGCCGAATCGGGGATCGTGGGCGCCGCATTCGGCATGGCGATCGCCGGCCTGCGCCCCATCGTAGAGATCCAGTTCATGGGGTTTTCATACCCCGCCTACGACCAGGTGATCAGCCATGTGGCCCGGATCCGGAGCCGGTCGAGGCACCGGTTCACCGCTCCCATGGTCATTCGGCTTCCCTACGGCGCGGGGATCGGGGCGTCGGAACATCACAGCGAATCCACCGAGGCCATTTACACCCATATTCCCGGCCTCAAGGTGGTGGTTGCCTCGACTCCCGAGAACGCCAAGGGCCTGCTCCTGGCGGCGGTCGAAGATCCCGATCCGGTGATATTCCTGGAGCCCATCCGGGCGTACCGGGCGGCGCGGGGCGAGGTACCGGACGGTCGCTATCTCACTCCCATCGGCGCCGGCATGCTCGAGCAGCGGGGTTCCGACATCTCCCTCATCTCCTACGGAGCGATGATGCGTGAGACCCGCGACGCCGCCCACCGTCTGGCCGGCGAGGGTGTCTCGGTAGAAGTGATCGATCTGCGGAGCCTCGTCCCACTCGATGTGGACATGGTGGTGGCGTCGGTGCGCAAGACCGGGCGGGCGGTGGTGATTCACGAAGCTCCGCTGACGGGCGGTTACGCAGCCGAGATCGTCGCTCTGATACAGGAAAGGGCTCTGTACTCGCTCCGGGCCCCGGTGCGGCGGGTGACGGGCTGGGATGTCACGGTTCCTCTTCGTCTTGCCGAGCGCCACTACCTGCCCTCCGCGAGCCGGATCATGTCCGCGGCCCGCTCCGTTCTGGAGGGCTGAGATGGCATACGAATTCCACCTCCCCGATGTGGGTGAGGGTCTCGTAGAGGCGGTGATCGTATCGTGGTATGTCGATCTGGGGGAGACGGTGGGGCTCGACCAGCCTCTCGTAGAGGTGGAGACCGACAAGGCGATCATCGATATGCCGTCGCCGTTCGCGGGGGTGTTGCTGCACCGGGGCGGGGATAACGGCGCCACTGTCAAGGTCGGCTCGCTCCTCGCCGTGATCGGAGAGCCCGGCGAGAGATGGGGAGTCGCTGCGGCCGCCTCTCCGGCTGAGGAGCAGGCGGCTCCGGTCGTCGGTTCCCTGCCGGAGGCCGGCGCCGCCCCATCTCGGGGGCCTCAAGCCCTGCCGATGGTGCGCAAGCTGGCGGAGGAGTTGGGGGTTGACCTGTCCGGCGTTCCGGGCACCGGCGCCCTGGGCCGGATCACCGAACATGACGTCAGGGCCGCCGTTTCCGCACGACCCACCGTGCGGGCGCCGATGTCCCGCCTGCGCAGGAGGATCGCCGAGAACCTGGCGCGCTCGTGGCGGGAGATCCCGCACGTGACCACCTACGGGCACGCGGACTCGGACTCCCTGCTGGCGGAACGGTCACGGCTCGGTAAGCCCCCGGTGGAGGCGTTGCTGATCGCCCGGCTGGTTCCGGTGCTGGTCCGGTTTCCCGCTTTCAACTCGGCGGTCGAAGGCGACGAGATCGTAGAGAGGCGCTTCTACGACATCGGGTTCGCGGTCGACACGCCCGACGGTCTGATGGTGGCAGTGGTACGTGACGCCGGGGACCTGCCGGTGGAGGAGGTCGCCGGGGAGGTTCTACGGCTTGCGGAGGGCGCCCGGGAACGAGCCCTGGGGGTGGACGAGTTGCGGGGCCAGACCTTCACCGTCTCGAACATCGGCGCGGTGGGGGGCGGCCTGGGCACGCCGATCATCCCGTACGGCACCTCCGCCATCCTGTCGGTGGGGAGGGCCGGGCCGCGCCCGGTCGTGAGGGACGACCGTATCGAGATCGTCCGGCAGTTCCCCCTCAGCCTCTCCTACGACCATCGCATCATCGACGGCGCGCAGGGGCGTCGCTTCATGGCGGCGGTGATCGCAGCCCTGGAGAGATGAATAGGTCCCGTTACCGGTCCGACACTCTCGGCAGCTACAACAGGATGGAAGATCGAGGCTAACTGCAGCCGGTGGTGTCTCCGCAGGTCAGGCAGACGTAGCAGGCGCCGTTCCGGACGGTCATGTGGCCGCAGGAGGAGCACACGGGGGCGTCTCCCATCAGGCCGCCGATCATCTGGCCCGCACTCGCAAGGGCGGCTTCCGCGGCCGTCCCGGCTGCCGCGCCCGACCCGTTGCCGGCGCCAACCGGCGCCATGCTGAGGGGCAATGGCTGGATGGGGCCGGGTTGATCGGAGTCCACGAACCTGGCCGCAGCGGCCTGCGCCTCGATGTCCTGTTCCTTGACCGCCTCGGACAACTCCATCTGACGACCGGCCTCGGCGGCGAGTCCCTTCGGGGGCTCGGGGAGGTCGCTGCTCGACCGATCCGGAGGAACCTGGGCCAGTTCGTCCCGAAGCAGGTACTCGACTCCGATCGCCCGGAACACGTAGTCCACGATCGAGTTGGCCATCTTGATGTTCGGATGCTTCTCCACGATGCCTCGGGGCTCGAAGGTCTGGTACACGAAGGTGTCCACGTATTCCTCCAGCGGCACGCCGTACTGGAGGCCCTTGCTCACCGCTATGGCAAAGCTGGCCAGCACACCCCGGAGCGTGGCGCCCTCCTTCGCCAGGTCGATGAATATCTCACCGAGCGTTCCGTCGTCGTATTCCCCGGTGCGGAGGAACACCTTGTGGCCACCGACCCGAGCCTCCTGGGTCCACCCTGCCCGGCGGTTCGGCAGCAGGAAGCGGGGACGAGGCTGCTGGGCGTAGGCCTGGGTGGGTGAGGTGCCGGCGGGCCAGACCCCCCACGCCATGGCGGCCTCGGCCTGGAGCGCCTCGGTGACTTCCTCGCTCTCCTCTTCGGACACCCCGTCATCCGAGGAGGCCGACAGCGGCTGCGAAGCCTTGGAGCCGTCACGGTAGAGGGCCACTGCCTTCACGCCCAGGTCCCAGGACATCATGTAGGCATCCGCCACATCCTCCACGGTGACCTCGTTGGGCATGTTGATCGTCTTGGAGATGGCGCCCGAGATGAACGGCTGGGCGGCGGCCATCATCTTGATGTGTCCCGTATGGTGGATGAACCGCTCCCCGTACTTGCCGTTGCGGTTGGCGCAGTCGAACACCGGCAGGTGCTTGGCGCGCAGGTGCGGCGCCCCCTCGATGGTCTGCCGGCCGCAGATGAAGTCGTTGGCGGCCCGTATCTGCTCCTTGCTGAAGCCGAGCGCCGGTAGCAACCTGAACTCGAAGGTTCCGTACTCCTCCTCGGTGAAGCCGAGCCGCTCCAAGGTATCGGCGCCCAGCGTGAAGACGTTGAAGGCGTTCTCCAGTTCGAATGCACCGGGAAGGGCCTTACCGACCCTGGCCAGGTCCGCGGAGGTGAAGCCCCGCGCCGCCAGGCTCCGGTTGTTGATGTGCGGAGCGTTCTCGAGCGATGAGGTACCCACCACGTAGGCAAGGATGTCGAGGATCTGGTGCTTCTCATAGCCGAGGCGCCGCAGCGAGGGCGCGATCGACTGGTTGGCGATCTTGAAATAACCCCCGCCGGCCAGCTTCTTGAACTTGACCAGGGCGAAGTCGGGCTCCACCCCGGTGGTGTCGCAATCCATCACCAACCCGATAGTGTTGTGCGACACGAAGCCGTTGGCCACATACGTGACGTTGTCGGGGACGGACAGGTCGTAGGTCCACTGCTCCTCGCCCAGTTCGGCGCTGCCGACCCGGTCGTAGTAGTGGCCGAGCAGCCGGGCCAGTTCACGGTCATTGGTGCGTTCCAAGAGTTCTAGGGCCGATCGGCGTGACACCATGCCGATCCTGGCCAGCGATGCCAGCATGGTGCGTCGCAGGCGGCCGTTCTCCGGAGCGAGCCGGTCGATGAGGGACCGGGGCGCCGGGATGTGGTCTTTGCGCGCCGCCTGGGCGATGGTGGTCGAGGCCAGGGCGGCCTGCTTGCGGTCACCCATGAAACCGATCTCCTCGGCAAAACCCTTAGCGTAGGAGAGGTTGAGGACGCGCAGCACGGCGAGGGGAGAGTCACCCCAACCGGTCCGGTCCATCTTGCGGGTTGTCGGATAACCGATCGCCAGCAACAGCGACTGGATATCGCGGCTGAACTCGGTCGAGGTGGTGGACCAACTGGGATAGCCCCCGTGAACGGTCCCGTCGGCTTCGAACAGGCCTCTGATGAAGGCGCGATAGGTTTCCGGGCTGTTGGAAGCGAGAACCGCGTCCGGTATGTGAGGTCGCCATCCCTTGCCGGCATGGCCTTCGGCAGGCGCGATCTTGGCGAAGCCGCAGGCTTCCCACCACACGGTAAGCGGAACCGAGTGAAACGCGACCTCGGCGTAGCCAGTCCTCTCGACGACGTGGGCCTCCAGGTTGAAGAGCTGTTTCCCGAGCATTCGAAGACGTTCCGCCACGTCGAAATCTTCAGCCGCCACGCACAGTCTGAGACCTTTGGCATGGAGGGAACCGTCCCCCATGAAATACCCGACGAATTCGGCCAGTTCCGGGCTCATGGTTCGCGGCGCCGTGGTGGTCCAGTCACCGGTCCAGTACATCTCTCCCAATGGAGGGAGGGTCACCTCGCGGGAACCTCCGACTAGCTGGTTCATCTGCAGGGGTACGAGATCGCCGGCCTCTAGGTCTCCGAAGCGTCTCCATAGCCAATCGCCGGTCTGCGGGTCGACAACTTTGATGCGGTGGGTGGGCGTTCCCTGAACGCGGTATCCGCGTTCGGTGTCCACAGTCACCACGGGTTCCACCCCGTTAACGTAGAAACGAGTCGCGGTGCGGGGGCCCTCGTCTGTTCCGACCGAGACACCGAGTTCTTGCCACCGTGGCCCTTCGGGATCGCCGAGCGACCGGAGCCGGACCAGGCCTCGCTCGGTTGGGATAAGGGATCCGCCTACCAGGCATCCGGTTGGAGCGAGCACACTTGACTGCGCGTTGCGGTAGCCGTGGCGCTTGCCCAGATCCAAGGCCCGGTCCCAGGCCCGCCGGGCCGCGTCCAGCAGGTCGGCAGGGCAATGTGCCGGGTCGATGGTGCTGATCGAGGTGTTGACGCCCTCGAAGTCCGTCTCGTCGTAGGCAGCCCGACGATGGTTACGCATTACCCGCAACATGTGTTCGCGGTTCTTCTCGAACCCGGGGAATGGGCCTCGCACCTTGGCCATGTCGGCTGAGGTGGCGTAGGCCTCGCCGGTGAGGATGGCGGTCAGCGCACCGGCGATCGCCCGGCCCTTGTCCGAGTCGTAGGGGATTCCGGAGCGCATCAGGAGACTGCCGAGGTTGGCATAACCGAGGCCGAGGGTGCGGAAGTCGTAGGAGCCCCGGGCGATGGCCTTGGACGGGAAATGCGCCATCGTCACCGATATCTCCAGGACGATCGTCCATAGCCGGATCGCGTGGAGGTAGCCGTTGGTGTCGAAACGGCCGGTTGCGTCATCGAGGAAGGCGCCGAGGTTGATACTGGCCAGGTTGCAAGCCGTGTCATCCAGGAACATGTATTCCGAACAGGGATTGGACGCCCGGATCTCACCATCTGCCGGGCAGGTGTGCCATTCGTTGATGGTGGTGTGGTACTGGATACCCGGATCGGCACAGGCCCACGCAGCGTCCGCTATCTGCTCCCACAGATCTCTCGCCCGTACCGTCTTGTTGACGTCACCCTCCACCCGGTTGATCAGTTCCCAATCGCCATCCGCGGCGACGGCCTGGATGAATCGGTCGTCAACCCGCACCGAGTTGTTGGAGTTCTGGCCCGACACGGTCATGTAGGCCTCACCGTTGAAGTCGGCCGGGAACCCGCCGTGCTCGATCAGGAGGCGGGCCTTGAGCTCCTCGTCGCGCTTCCAAGCGATGAAGTCCTCGATGTCGGGATGATCGGTGTCGAGGATGACCATCTTGGCGGCCCGCCGGGTGGTTCCGCCGGACTTGATCGCCCCCGCCGCCCGGTCACCGATCTTGAGGAACGACATGAGCCCCGAGCTCTTTCCGCCACCCGCCAGCGGCTCCCCCTCGGCCCGGAGGTTGGAGAAGTTGGAGCCGGTGCCGGATCCCATCTTGAAGAGGCGGGCTTCCCGGACCCACAGATCCATGATCCCGCCATCGTTGACCAGGTCGTCGGCCACCGACTGGATGAAGCAGGCATGGGGCGCCGGTCTGGAATAGGCGTCGGGGGAGGGGAGCACCTCGCCGGTCTCCTCATCCACGTACCAGAAACCCTGCCGGGTGCCGGTGATGCCGTACTTGTGCGCCAAGCCGGTGTTGAACCACTGCGGGCTGTTGGGCGCAGCCATCTGGTTGGCGAGCATGTGCTTGATCTCGTCCTCGAAGGTCTGCGCATCGGCAGCGCTGTCGAAGTAGCCGTAGCCCTCACCCCAATGCCGCCAAGTCTCGGCGAGCCGGTTGAAGACATCCTTGGCGGAGCGCTCCGGCCCCAGCACGGGATTGCCTTCCGCATTCGGCATCGGGCGGCCATCGGCGTCCTGCTGGGGTACGCCGGCCTTGCGGAAGTACTTCGAGACGATGATGTCGGTGGCCACCTGCGACCAGGTGGTGGGTACCTCGGCGTCATCCATCTCGAAGACCACCGAGCCGTCCGGATTGACGATCCGCGACTCGCGACGCGTCCAGGTGATGCCATCGTACGGGTCGCCGCCTTCGGTCGTGAACAGACGCTGCATCCGAAGCCCGTCTCCCCGTCCCGCCATCATCGCCCTCCTTTCGATAAGAGTCGGAGCACCTGCTGGGAGCTCCCACTCTTCGCTTGCCACACGCTGATACGCCTGATTACCGGTGCTTAGACCGGCTCCCGATCATGGCGGTCGGGTTCAGTCATGGCCCGAGATCGGACATACCAGTGTAATGCCATGGCTGTAATTATTCAACTGTTTTCCGTACCTCGGCCGACCCGAGACTGAAATAATCCCGGGCCGGAAACACGTTTCTCTTGCCTTTCTTCCCCTTGCCGGTGCCCGCGCGATGACTCGCGCCGGTGGGTGGGAAGTGTGATCCGGGCAGTGCCGAGTCGTGGTGGCACGGTCCGGACCAACGGGGAAGAGGGGAAGAAAGGGCACGCGGCCGGGGAAGTCGGCTTCACCATACAGCTCTACGGGCGGCCGCCAGACTGCTCCTCCCTCCGTTTTTTGTCGTTCTGGATATAGGTTCGCGGGTAGAGGGTCTCGGTATGGCCATCCACCGAGATGACCTGGCCACTGATTCGCTTTCCTCTTGCTGAGGCTAGAAAGACCACCATGTCGGCTATTTCTTCAGGATCGACGAAGGTGCCCATCGAGGTGCCCTCCGCATATAGCGAACGTCTCTCCTCCCTGGACAGACCCTCCGCCTCGGCGTGGGCCGCGATCACCCGATCCATGCGTTTTCCGGTGATGGCGCCGGGAGCGATGGCGTTCACCCGGATGCCGTGGCGTCCGAGTTCCATTGCCAGGGTCTTGGTCAGACCGATCACGCCGAACTTGGCGGCCACGTACGGTGCTCGGTACGGCATGCCGTGGAATCCGGCTGTGGACGAGATGTTGACGATGACTCCCGACTGCTGCCGCTTCATGGCCGGGATGACACGCCGGGCGCAGTGGAACTGGCCGTCAAGACCCACCACCAGGCACCGGCGCCACTCGCCCGGGGTGATTTCCTCAAGAGGCTTGGTAGGGCCTGCAACCCCCGCATTGTTGACCAGCAGGCCGACCCCGGAGGCGGCGATCGGATCGAGCCAGGCCGCCACCGCATCCGGATCCGCCACGTCCACCCGGGAGCACTTCACTGCGGACGGCAGGTTGGCCAGCGCCCGTTCATCGACGTCGCCCACGAATACGGTTGCGCCCTCGCCGACCAACGCCCGGGCAATTGCCAGGCCGAGCCCGGCGGCTCCGGCGGTCACCACGGCTCGTAGTCCGTCGAGGCGCGTGTCCATGCCCGCAGGTTATCGACCTACGCTCGCCCTGGCATCCGGGTCTCCGTAGATGGGGGGTCATTGGCGATCGGACCCGATACAATCCCCGCCATGGACCTCTACGCCCGCGTCAACATCCTCGAAGGCCGGGCGGTCCGGCTGGGTAGAGGCAGCCTCGACGATGTGATCTCTCTCGACGCCGACCCGATCAACCGGGCCAGGGGCTGGGCCGACATGGGGGTGGATTGCCTCCTGGTGGTCGATCTCGACGCGGCCGCCTACCGCTCCTACCGAAATCGTCCCCTGATCGACCGCATGCTGGGAGCGCTCGATGTGCCGATCGTGGTGGCGGGCGGGATCCGTTCCGAGCGGGAAGCCGCCCGGCTCATCAAGCAGGGCGCCTGGAAGGTGACCATGGGCACCGCCGCAATCGAGACCCCCACCATGGTCTGGGACCTGTGCCGTGATTTTCCCGGCCGGATGATGGTGTCACTTGATGTCCTCGGCAACGAGGAGCTGGTCACCGAGGGGTGGACCTCCGACTCGGGACGGTTCATGGAAGAGGTGATGCTCGAGATGGCCTCGTGCGGAGTGAGTGGGTTCTTCGTGACGGACGCCCGCCGCGATGTTCTCTCGGAACGCCCCAATCTCGACATCCTCCGGACCGCTCTGGAGTACATCGACGAGCCGGTGGTCGCATCGGGCGGCGTGCGGAACCTGGATGACCTGCGCGCTCTGACCTCGATCGACGTCGAGGGTCGTAGCCTCGCAGGAGTAGTGGTGGGCCGGGAGGTCACCGAAGGACGGTTCACGGTCGGCCAAGCCAAGGCGGTCCTCGGCGGGCCTGGAGCACCGCTCGCCCGGGTGCTACAGCTCCGCGTCGTACTCCCTTGCGGAGATCTGGACCGCAGCGTCGACTTCTACCAGAGCACACTCGGTTTTGCCCGCATCGAGGCAGCTGGACTGTACGGACCCGGAGCGCACGAGGAGGCCGGCTCGAGAGTCTTGCTGGATGTGGGCGTTGACTCCGTGCTGGAGCTGGTGCCCGCGGACGGGCCCGGGCAGGTCCGGAATCCATGCCGGCTGGTGTTCGTGGTGGATGATGTGCAAGCCCGCCGCGATCAGGTAGAAGCCCTCGGCCACACCACCAGTCCGGCGGCGGACGGATCGTCCCGAGCCTTCGAGGTCGAGGCCCCCGACGGTGTTACCGTGACCATCTCCGAACCCCTCGGGGTACAGACTCCGTAGGAACCGCATCCAATAGATATCGCCAGCCGAACCGAGGAGGGTCGTGGTGAAGATCGGCTCGGGAAGATTCCGGCTGCTGCTGCTGTCGATGATCGGCGCCCTGTTACTGACCGCGTGCGAACTTCGCATCTTCGCCGATCTGGTGATCGATGAGGACGAGAGCGGTACGTTTGCGGCAGAGTTGTCCATGGACGATGCCCTGGCCTCGCTGGTGGGCGCCGAACTGGGCCGCGAGTTGCCGGTTGGCGAGGACATGTTTCCGGACAACTGGAGCATCGCGGTCGTCTCGGAGGACGGTTTCGAGGGCATCCGGGCCACCGTCCCCTTCGGGTCGTTGACCGGGCTGCGAGAAGTCCTGCTGGGCCTGGCAGCCACGGAGGGCCAATTCGCCGAACTGGGGGTGCTCGATTTCCTGGCCGCCGGCCTGCCCACCCGGGAGGGCGACACTTTCCGGTTCACTCTGACCATCCCGGCCGGCTTGGAGGGGTTGCTCGGTGAAGGCTTGGCGGAGAGCCCCCTGCCGGTGGACCTCGGGATGCTCGACCAGGTGTTCGACATTCGCCTGAGCGTGATGCTGCCCGGTGAGATCGTCTCCCACAATGCCGACCTGCACACCGGAAACCTCCTGGTCTGGAACCTCTCCCTCACCGACTCCGGCCGTACCCTCGAGGCCGAGTCGCAGCTTCGAGGGCCAGGGGTGCATATGGCCATCGTCTGGGTTGCCGTGGCGGCGGCCCTCATCATCTTGATCGTCCTGGTCGTGATGGTCCGTTCCCGGCGGAGACGAGACGAGGTCGGCCGGGCCGGCCTCGAGCACCCGGACGGTCGCGAAGCGGTGAAGTGATGATCCGGCAGCTCGCTACCGGGGGCCGAACATGAGGCTCATCGAAGGGCAGGTGGTGGACCGCGAGCTCACCTATTCGGACGTGTTTCTCGTGCCCTCCTTCTCGGACGTCTCGTCCCGGATGGATGTCGACCTCACCCCGCCGGACGGTGTCGGGACCAACATTCCGGTGGTGGTGGCCAACATGACGGCGGTTTCCGGCCGGCGTATGGCCGAGACGGTGGCCCGTCGCGGGGCACTGGCCGTGTTCCCCCAGGACGTGGAGATCGAAGCTATCGCCGACATGGTGTCGGCGGTGAAGAATGCGGACACCGTGCTGGACACCGCTATCACGCTGACCCCTCACGACAACGTGAACACAGCGAGGGCCTTGATCAACAAGCGGTCCCACGGGGCGGTCATCGTGGTGGATGAGCGGGGCCGTCCGGTGGGGATCTTCACCGAGGGTGACCAGGAGGGCGCCGACCCGTTCACCCACCTGTCGGAGGTGATGTCGGACGAGCCGATCGTCCTTCCCGCCTGGCTGGGTCCCGAGGCCATGTTCGAGGAGTTGACCGAACGCCGGGTTCCTCTGGCGCCGGTGGTGGACGAGTCGGGGATACTGGTCGGCGTTATCACCCGTCCGGGCGCCCTGCGAGCCACGGTATACGAGCCGGCCACCGACCAGCACGGGCGGCTGCTGGTGGCCGCCGCAGTCGGGATCAGCGGAGATGCCGGAGCCCAGGCTGCCGGCTTGTCCGAGGTCGGGGTGGACGTGGTGGTGGTCGATACCGCCCACGGTCACCAGGCCCGCATGATCGAGGCCTTGAAGGAAGTCCGGGAGGTGGTGGATGACCGTCCGGTCGTGGCAGGCAACGTGGTGACGGCTCGGGCCGTCACCGACCTTATCGAGGCCGGCGCCGACATCGTCAAGGTCGGGGTGGGTCCCGGCGCCATGTGCACCACGCGGATGATGACCGGCGTGGGTCGTCCCCAGTTCTCGGCGGTCGTGGAGTGCGCCGCCGCAGCCCGAGCCCGCGGGCGCCACGTGTGGGCCGACGGAGGGGTGCGCGACCCGAGGGACGTGGCCCTCGCTCTGGCTGCCGGTGCGTCGGCGGTGATGGTCGGTTCGTGGTTCGCCGGCACCTACGAGTCCGCCGCACCCACCCTGTTGGACGTAGAGGGCAACGTCTACAAGGAGAACTACGGCATGGCCTCCCGCCAGGCGGTGAGGCGGCGCACCACCAGGGACACCGCCTACCGGCGGGCCCTGAAGACCATGTTCGAGGAGGGTATCTCCGAAGGGCGCATGTATCTCAGTTCCGAGGCCCCGGGCGTGGAGGACCTACTCGACCGGATCACCGCCGGGGTGAGATCGTCATTCACCTACGCGGGCGCCCGAACGATCGACGAGTTCCACCGGCGGGCGGTGATCGGGGTCCAGTCCTCAGCCGGCTATTCCGAGGGCCAGCCCCTTCACGACGGCTGGTAAAGCAGTGGTTGGGGGCCAGGGTTGGGGGCCAGCAGCCAGTTGCGGCCGCGATGGTGTTCCGCTCATGGTGCCCTCCTGACATGCGGGTATGGAGGAACGACTGATCTGAGGGCCAAGAGATAGATACCCACCACGGAGCCACTGGCGACTGGCCACTGGCCACTGGTTGGATTGGCGCGGGAGCGGCGCCGATTGCGAGTAGCCTCAGTATCGATGGCACGGGTAAGGCTGTTCGCGAACCTGCGCGAGATCGCTGGTAGCTCGCAGGTGGATATCGAGGGTGACACTGTCGGCGCGGTGGTGGATGCCCTGGGGGACCGGTTCGGCCCGGAGTTCCGGCGGCACATGCAGACCGCCCGCCTCTGGAAGAACGGGAACGAAGGGTCATGTGAGGATCCGGTGCATGCCGATGATGAGCTGGCGGTCATTCCTCCCGTATCGGGCGGCGCGGTAGCTGGTGGCGGAACGGGTGGTATGGATGGACTGTTGCTGGCCGGCCTGATGCTGGCGCTGATCGTGGCCAACACCCTTGACACGGCCATCGTGGTGGCGTTGTGGGTCGGGGTGGTGGCGCTGTGGGTGATCGACCTGGTCAACGCCTCATCCGATAACGATTTCGGTATGCATCTCCAGCCGATCCTGGCCTCCGTCCTGGTTTCCATGGCCATTGCCAACACACTTGGACTGCTCGCTCTGGGGATCGGCGTGGCCGTCTCGATGGTCCTGGTCATGGGATGGGCTGTAGTGAGGCCTTCCGCCCGTGACCTGACCTCTATCGGCGCTTCGGCGCTCGGCGCGGTGATCGCCTCGCTGGCGGTGGCGTCTCTCCTGCTGGCCCGCTCGGTTGCCGACGGCGGGGACCGTCAGGTCGCCGGGTTGTTGATCGTGATCGCCGTAGGAGCTCTGGTGGGGCGGTGGACCGAGGTGAGCCGGTCACGCATATTCGATCCCTACCTTGCCGGTCCGGTTTTGATGGTCGTGGGGGCGGTGGCGGTGGCCTACCTTTCCGGGTTCGATCTCCTGGCATGGTTCTTCGTCGGAGTACTCCTCGCATTCGCGACGATCGCAGGTCGCGGCATCGGTCTGGCTTTCCGTACAGGCGCGATCCGTTTGACGGCCAGGCCGGCCGGTCTCCTGGCCGCGCTGGACGGTCCGATGCTGGCCGTGGCGGTGTTCATGCCCGTGATCCGGACGATCGGCTGAGGGCGGCGATCCCGAACTACCCGGGGACCCCCGTCTCGCAAGCGGTCGATCGAAGAGTCCTCCTCCAGTGTGAACCGGCGTCTGTGGCAAGCAGAACGCGCCAAGTTGTTCTACAGGCAGACCACTGTGGTCTGTCTGTGGAATGGCGGTGGGTTGTGCGCCGGCCGGCGGTGTTCTTCGCAAGGCCCGCTGACGAAGGCGTTCCCGGAGCGGTACGTCGAGGAAGCGGAACGCAGCGAGGGGCGCCGACGGCAAGCAGAACGCGCCAAGTTGTTCTACAGGCAGACCACTAGCCTCAAAAGCTATGTCCAAGCACATCCGGCGCGTCGTATTCCTGGTCGCGCCCGTATTGGCCTTTGTAGCTCTCGCACCCGTGCCTTCGATAGCCGTGACCCAGGCGGAGGTGGACGAGGCTTGTGGCGAGTACCGGGATGCGGTGGACATTCTTGACGCGGCAGTCTCGGAACGGAACGAGGCGCAAGCCCGGGTAGCGCGGCTCTATGCGGACCGGGAAGTCATAGCCAGCCGGGTCGACCGGCTCCAGGACCAGATCGCCGAACGCTACGAGGAGCTTGAGGCGCTGCGCAAGGCTGTGGTGGATTGGGCGGTGGAGTCCTACATGACCGCCGAAACGGAGATCAGCGGCATCGTGCTCCGGACCACTTCGCTGGATGAGCTGGTTACCGGCCAGGAGTTCATCAACGCCATCACCACCGAGCGGGTGGCGGCGGTGGACCGGTGGCGGGTGATACTGGCCGAGACGGAGGTGATGGAGCAACAGCTCGTGGATGAGGAGATCGAGCTGGTCGTCCTCGAGATAAGGGCTGAGCAGGAGGCCGGGACGCTGGCTGCGGCGACGGATGAGGCCTTGTACGCCTCACGGCAGCTGGAGGGAGAATGCAGCCGGCTCTACCGGCAACGCCAGGCCGAGGTGGCCCGGGCCAGGGCGATCGAGGCAGCCCGGCGGGCGGGTCCGGCGGCCGGAGTCGGGCCTGGTTTGACACCCGGTTTCATCTGCCCGCTGGATCCGGCCGCCACGTCCTTCATCAACGATTGGGGTTTCCCGCGGTCGGGAGGGCGAACCCACCGGGGTAACGATCTGTTCGCCCCCAGGGGCCAGCCCGTCTATGCGGTGGCCGACGGCACGGTGCTGCTGACGCAGGGAGGCCGGGGCGGCATCGCTCTGTGGCTGTCGGCCGACCACGGGGTGGACTACTACTACGCGCACCTAGAAGGTTATGCCTCGGGGGTCGCCTCGGGGATCCGGGTCGGCAAGGGCCAGGTGGTCGGCTACAACGGCAACACCGGGAACGCCCGCACCACCCCCCCACATGTGCACTTCCAGCTCCATCCCCAAGGAAGGACCTCGTCGCCGGTCAATCCATACCCGACGCTGGTGCGAGCCTGTCTATGAGGGCGCTGAGAGTGTCCGGTGGGCCCGATACCGGCCCAGAAACCCCAGGTCGACGCGTGGCGGCCAACCCATCCCCGTCTTTTCGGCGCCTTCCTATAAGGTACTGGCCTTGATGATCCTCGCTGCGGAGCCTGTCGGCTCAACTCGAAGACCCGGTGATGTTCGATAGCAGGACCCACGGGCATCGTACGGCGGCGGAGCGGGTGGGCCCGTTCGCCACCCGGGACTTTCTCGCCACCGTGTGGCGGCATACGTCCTCGCGCGGCCAGGTCCCTCTCATCCTGTCGGACGAACGGGGGGAGGTGGCCCTGGTCGAGGAGGGTGATCATCTCGGGCTTCTGGGCCACGAGGACCTGGTCGACTACCGATCACCGCTCGGCGACGCGGTTGACCTGCTGGTCGAGCACTTCCGCACGTTCGGCCGTGATCGCTCCTTCCGGTTCGATTCCCTTCCGTCCGGCGCCGCCGACGTCATTACCGAAGCCTTGGACCGGGTCGGTTGGGGCTATCGCATGGCCGCACACACCCAGACCGCCGTGGTCGACCTCCCGGATACGTTCGACCAGTACCTGACCGCCATCGGCAAGAAGCAGCGTCACGAGGCCCGTCGCAAGCGCCGCCGGTTCGTCGGGGAGATGGGTGGGTTGCGTATGGCGACCTTCGAGGAGCCGGGCCCGGTTCTGGACGACTTCTTCCGGCTCCATCGCAACTCGGAGGGACGGAAGGGCCGGTTCATGACCGACCTCATGGAGGAAATGTTCACCGACCTACTCCGCGCCGACGGCTGGCGCCTCGATGCTTTGTACGGGGAGAACGACCTTCCGGCAGCGGTGGTGATCGGCTACTCCGACGCCGACGGCTACTACCTCTACAACTCCGCCTACGACCCCGATCTTCGTCATGTGTCGCCGGGTGTGGTGCTCCTCACAGAACTGATCTCCGCCACCATCGCGGGGGGCGGCGAGGTGTTCGACTTCCTCAAGGGATCGGAGCCCTACAAGTTCCGCATGGGAGCCCGGGCGCGCCCACTGCACGTCGTGGAGAGCATCACATGATCCGCAAGGTGGTGTTCCTTTCGATGCATACGTCTCCGCTTGATCGTCCCGGCGTGGGCGACGCCGGAGGCATGAACGTCTATGTCGATGAGCTGGCCGCATCCCTTGCTCGACGAGGCATTGAGGTGACCGTGTTCACCCGGCGGACCGATCCGAGCCGGGAGAGGGTGATGGACACCCCCGCCGGGTACGAGGTGATCCATGTAGAGGCCGGGCCGATGGCGCCGCTACCGATTCCTCAGCTCGGCGAATGGGTGGGGGAGTTCGCCAGGCAGGTGACCGAGGCCGTCCTCGCCACCGGCAATGGCGGGCTGCGGACCGACATCGTCCACAGCCATTACTGGCTGTCGGGCTGGACGGGGCTCCTCGTCAAGCAGGTTACCGGCCTCCCGCTTGCCAACTCGTTCCACACGTTGGGCCGGGTCAAGGACGCCACCCGTCGGCCGGGCCAGCCGAGCGAACCGTTGCATCGCATCGCCGCCGAGCGGGAGGTGATCGCCCGGTCGGACTGCGTGATCGCCTCCACCGAACACGAGGCGCTGGAGTTGATCGAGCGGTACGGCGCCGATCCCAGCCGCGTATGCGTGAACCCACCCGGCATCGATCTGGCCCTGTTCAGGCCGGGTGATCGCCGCGAGGCCAGGAGACGGTTGGGCCTTGATGACGCGCCGACCGTGCTCTTCGTGGGTCGCATCCAGGCGCTGAAGGGTCTGGATGTGGCGGTAGCCGCCTTCGGCATGGTGCAGGACCACCTCCCGGATGCTCGGATGCTGTTGGTGGGGGGGCCGAGCGGCCCCTCCGGCATCGAGGAGGAGCTCGAGATCCGCCAACTCGCCGCCCGCTTGGGTCTGGACGGAAAGCTGATCTGGTGCGGGGTCCAGCCCCACCACCGCCTAGCGACCTACTACCAGGCCGCCGATGTGCTGATCGTGCCGTCGAGGAGCGAGTCCTTCGGGCTGGTGGCAGCGGAAGCGCAGGGGGTGGGTCTGCCGGTGGTGGCCGCCGACGTGGGCGGGCTGCGGTATGTGGTCGAGGATGGAGTGTCGGGGCTCCTGGTGGCCGGATGGGATCCACCCGACTACGCCAAGGCCCTGTTGAGGGTCCTGGACGGTTCGGCTTACCGTGACGAACTGATCCGGGGCGCCGTGGCGGCGGGTCGTCGCTTCGGGTGGGAAACGGCCACGGACCGGCTCCTGGAGCTCTATATGGGGATCGCCGATGGGACGCACTGAGCTCACCGAACGGCTGGGCGCCGTTTTCCGGTCGTGGGTGAGGGATCCCGGATCGGATGTGGTGGCCACCGAGCTCGTGGACGGCCGTTGGGCGGTGCGTATGGCTCAGCAGACTCGCGACTTCACCACGGTTTGGGTCGAGCCCGGCGACCGCACGGTCGGGTTCGAGGCGTACGTTCTCCCTGCGCCTCCCAGGCAACTGGAGGAGGTCTACCGCTTGCTGCTGGTGCGCAACCATCGGGCCTGGCGGGTCCATTTCGCCATCGATCACGGTGGCGGGATCTACCTGCGGGGCCGGACCGAGGCCGAGCGCGCCGACGAGGAAGTTCTCCAGTATGTCTTCGCCGAGATCTACGAATTGGTGGATCTCACGTTCCGTCTCCTGGTCAGGACGGGATTCGGGCGCTGACGCCGGTGCCGATCGTCAGGATTCGGATCGGGAGAGCGCGAAAATTTCCGGGTTTGTCTTGTTCACATGCCCTGTGAGCAACCCCTGGGGATTGTGTGGATAAGGCCTTGGTAGAAACCAATTCGGCCCTTGATTAAGATACAAAGACGTGTTTACAATAATTCAACAGATGGGTTGATTCACCAGGCGGCAGGCCGTAAAGTGCTGTTCAGAAGGCCCGAGGTGCCGGCGCCGAGCGAATCCGTCAGGGGAAGTGCGGTGGAATTCGGTAAAGGTTCCTCGGGCTTTCGCTATGCCCGAATCCGACCGGCCGGGACGATTATCCGAGGCCGAACATCAGCTCGTTGAGGCGGACCGACGTGGTGTGGAAGGTCTTGGGATCGAGGCGGACCGACCCGATCTGCAGTCCGGCCATGCCCTGGTTCCCGGAGGTGATGACCCGCAGCACGTCCTCGTACTCGAGCATTCCCAGGCATAGGCACCGCCCTTGCCGGTCGTGGACCCCGACGATCATCCGGTGGAGGCGGACCAGGTCGAAGCCGGCCGGGAGGCTGGGTGCGAATACGGTGGGCAGCACCCGCCAGCGCTGGAGGGGTGCCGGGAACGCTGCGGCGAACCGAGCGGCGCGCATATCCATCCGCTCCTCGGGGCTCATCGGGAGGCCGTCCCTGTTGGCGGGTACGGTGATCACGTTGGCGGAAAGGAACCGGCGCAGGAGGCCTACCAGTGGTTCCAACTCACCGCCCCTCTGTACGGCCCAAACGGTGTCGGGACGAACCAACTCCGCCTTGTGATACTTGAGCCGCTGGCCTACCACCCCGGAGACGGTTCCGCTGGTGTCGACGACGATCAGATCCGCCTCCGCCCGCACGGAATCCACGAGCGAAGCCACCCCGGCGACCTGCTGGAGGATGAACCGATCCGGCCTGATGTTTCCCACGAAGCGCAGATCGTCAGCCTGTGCGAAATCGTCGGCGTCGGCGGGCGAGCGGAGCCACTTGAGGCCCACGCATGTAGGCGGGCCCACGGTGGTGCAAGCGAGGTCGCTGTCGATGTAAGCAACAGTCCGTCCCCCCTGGAGGGCGGTGTCGACCAGCCTGCGAGCCAGGGTCGTTTTCCCGGAATCGGGCGCCCCGATGATCATGACCACCCCCTCGGCCGAGGAGAGCAGTTCGGTGTGGCTGAGCGCCGGATCACCCATGGCCCAATGCTAAACCGAGTCCCGGACCCGCCACGACGGGCCGGCCGCCGCCGCAGTGGCTATTCACTGCGCATAAGCTACGGGTACTGTGTATGAGATGAAATGGGAACCTTCAGCGCTAGTTCCGCCTGGGAGTCCAGCCGCCGGGAGACGGCCCGAGGGACGTCGGCAGATTGGAATCTGTGTGGCTATCGCTCTTTTTCTGACCCTCGTGCCTGCATCGGGTGTTTCAGCTCAGAACGGTTCGTACGAGGATGTGGCCGCCGAAAGGTACTACACCGGGCCGATCGCGGAGCTTGCAACGATGGGCGTGTTCAAGGGGACCGAATGTGGCGAAGGCCTGTTCTGCCCGGACTCTCCGATCCTTCGATGGGAGATGGCTGTATGGATGGTGAGGGTTGTAGACGGTGGGGATCCCGAACGCTCCGTCGGCGCCCGTTTTGATGATGTTGCCCAGGATATTTGGTGGGCTTCCCACACTGAACGGATGGCCCAGCTGGGTATCACGTTAGGTTGCGACGAAACGAGCTTCTGCCCGGACGAGCCGGTCAGGCGTTCCCATATGGCTGCGTTCCTGGCGCGTGCGTTCGACCTGATCCCTGGTCCGCATCCTGGATTCACCGACGTGGATCCCGATTATTGGTACCACGACGAGGTGATCGCTCTCGCAAGGTCGGGCATCACGCAAGGATGCGGTTCCGACTTTTTCTGTGCGTATGACAATACGTCCCGCGCGCAGATGGCAACATTCCTGCACCGGGCCATCCATTGGGATGGGGAACCCATACCGGCCTGTGACTTCGTGGACCATTCCGACAGGATCACGGGGCGCGTATTCCAGGTGCATACGGGGAATGGGCTGGGGACTGCCTTCAGAATCGGACATCCCTATGCGGATGGGGATGAGCTTCTCGGCGAGGATGAGGTTTGGGAGGAGTGGCTAACGGCCGCCCATGTGGTCGGTGACCATCGTCAGATAACCCTCACGAACGGTGACGTGTCACTGGAAGCTGAAGTGGTGGCGCTCGATCACGCTTCCGACATCGCCCTGCTGAAACCAGGGTTCTCTTAGGGGCCAGAACAGAGCCGCTCAGGTACGGTACGGCGGCGTGGCTGAAGCCTGGCGCCGATCTGTATGCGGTCGGGTATCCCCTGCATGAGGCCTCGCAACCCACCGTCTCTAAAGGCGTCCTGTCGCGGATCGAGGAAGACGCCTCCCTAGCCCGAACCGTTGTGAGCGAGGGCACCCTGATCCTTACCGACGCCCCGATCAACCCCGGCAACAGCGGCGGCCCACTCGTTGACGCATGCGGCAGCGTCATCGGAATGAACGTCGCAGGCGTGGCGGCAGTCGACGTAGAAGGGATCAGCTGGGCCGTAGCCGAGAGCACCCTCCAGGAACGACACTTCCATCTTCGATGGGAGGATCCCTTCCCGGAACCCGCATCCGACGCACCCCAGGCCGGTACCGGCTCGTGGGAGTATTTCGATGGGACCACCATCTGGGGAAGCTACGAGGGCTATTCGCTCCCCGAAGCGGACTATCGGAGCTACCTATATGTCCGCTGCGGTGTCGAGAGCGTCACCGGCACTGGCGACACGTACGACGATGTTTTCTTCTCCACTCCGCACTTCATCTCCAACGACCCGGACTACGCCGCCGCTTCCGTTTCCTACCGGTTCAGCGATGAGGCCTACATCACCGTCGATACCGAGTTCTCTTCAAACGAAGAATCCGAGTCGTCGATCTTCGCCCGCCAGAGCTTTATCGACACACTCTCGGAGACGACCGCCGAGGCCCTCTACTTCGAGGTCACTCTCGACAACGGTGACGCGTTCCTCCTCAGTTTCAACCTCACCGGCCTTGATGCGGTTGTGGCCGACCTCGACTGCCTCTAGTTTGTTCACTACGGCTTGTTCCATTAGACCTCGGACCACGTGACAGACGGTACAATAACATAATATAAGAGGTTATACAGTTAGTTCGGCAGGCTGCTATTGTCGAACGAGACCGCTGCTCTGCGTGGTGGGCGGCCGGGTGGCGGCTACCGGGACCGGTGGCCTCCGGCGTGTCCGGGCGTGAGGAGGCAGCGAGCCTGGGCGCGCGGCATCCACGCGTTGCAGCGTCTCCGCGTCGGCGGAGCGTAGGCCCATCCAGGGTCGATGCTATGGCGATTCTCCTCTTCGATGATCTGCTTGAGGCTGGGCACGCCGATCACGTCGGCGATAACGACTGTTCCGTCCGATTTGAGGCGAACGCAGGCTGTGTTGATGAGATGGGCCAATACTCGGCCTAGGGTCCGAGGCGCCGCGTCGACACCGGCCGCGATCTGCTTCGGCGTGGCAGCGCCTCCCAATGCGAGGAGCCTGCGCAGATATGACTGCTCGGTGTCGCTGAGGGAGTGCCAGGCCGGCAGCGCGACACGCTCGTGCATCACGCGGTGGGCCTCTCTCGTAGCGACCTCGGCGGCTTGGTCATCAATGGGATGCGAAGGAGCGTCGGCGACCAACCAGGCGTAGTGTCCCACCAGCTGCATCTTGTACGGGAGCGAGCCCGCGGCCTCCGCGAGCGCAGGCAGGGCATCGCCGTGGAATCTCCCTCCGGCGTCGCCGACGGCCCGCGACAGGAACCTTGCCGAATGGACAGCGTCGAGCGGTGGCACGTCCTCGCGGTTGCATCGGGCGAAGAACGTCATCCTCTTGTCTTCGAGAAGCGTGTGCTTCATCTCTGAGAGCCCCGCGCCCAGGAACGCCAGCGGCAGTTGCTCGTTCTTCACGATGTGCTGGACATCAGATGCGAGGCGGCGAAGCTCGCGACGCTCGCCGCTGTGCATCTCGTCGAGGACCAGCAGCACCGCCGCATCGTGGCAACCGGCGTGGTCGGCGAGGGCGGCCAGCTGGTGGCGCATCCCCCACCTCGGTCTTATCTCACGCACCGCCTCGCGTTGCCATTCGATGGGCGCCACTCCGAGCTTGAGCGATGTGCGCTCGATCCGGTCGCCGGACGCGTCCGGCACGCCTTCGTACGCCTGTCGCGTCCAGGCGATCTCCTCGGCGACCCTCTCGTACAGCCCGGGTGTGCTCGCGTCGAGGGGCATCACGATCCAGCCTGACTCGCGGGCGGCGTCGCCCAATAGATTCAGGATCACGGTCTTGCCCGATCCACGCGGCCCGAGAAGCAGCGAAGTGAAGCGATGATCGCGCGGCCCCGCCGATAGGCCCTCCCGGAGCGAGGCGACCAACTCGTCTCGGCCCACCAGCAGGTGGGGCCGCTGTCCGAAGTCGGGCGTGAACAGGTTCGGCGGGCGGTCTAAGTGCGGCTCGGTCAGGAAGCTCACCCCGCAACGCTACCATTTCAGGCGCATTACGTGTCTCATTAGCTCATTAGTCGGCTCACTAATCCATAATCCAGCTCACTAGCCGCCGAACCCGAGGCTGGGCACGTCCGAGTGGACGATCATTGCGATCCGAGGTCCGCTGTGAAATACCTACATCGCAGGTTCGTCTGATCCAGGACCACCTCACGCCTCACCAAAGGCCAACACCCCATGGACCTGGCCACACCCCCACATACAAACACGCATGGGGCTATAACCATTGGAGAGCCTCACTTTCTTTCTGAGGTGGCTTCAGCGCCAAGGGTGAGGGGGTGTCCGCCTAGCAATGAAAAGGTTCAAGTGGCCTGATGCGGAATCGGTGTGCTGTGGACATGAATAATCAGGGTTAACCTCCGGTATGACGTGGTTCAGACCTTTCCGCTTCCGATCACCTTCCTGTCCGACTTCGGCCGGGAGGATGAGTTTGTCGGGGTGGTGCATGGGGTGATCGCCACGCTGGCGCCCCGGTGCCGCGTGATCGACCTGAACCACCGGATACCGCCCGGTGACATCCGGGCCGGTGCTCTCACCCTGTTACGGGCCATCCAGTACATGCCGCCTGGTGTGGTGCTGGCGGTGGTGGATCCTGGTGTGGGTAGCGACCGCAGGGCCTTGGTCCTGGAGACCGGCCGGGGTTATCTCGTGGGTCCCGACAACGGGATCCTGTCCCCGGCAGCGGCGTTCCTGGGGGGAGTAACGGATGCTTACGCGATCGAGAACCCGGACGTGATGCTTCCGTCCCGGGGCCGTACGTTCGAAGGACGGGACCGATTCGCCCCGGCGGCCGCCGTGCTCGCGGCCGGGGAAGCCCGGCCGCACGAGATCGGGCCCCAGCTTGATCCACAAGTACTGACGCCGCTCCTGCTTCCCCTGTCCGAGGTGACGGACGAGGGACGGGTGGAGGGTCGGGCCTGGTGGGTGGACACCTACGGCAACGTCCAGACCAACATCACTCCCGAGGATCTGGAGGAGGCGGGCATCGGGCCTGGTGAGCGGGTAGTGGTGCGGGTGGGCCTGATGAACTACCGGGTGCCGTGGGCAGGGACGTTTGCGGATGTGGGGGAGGGGCGTCCGCTCCTCCATATCGATTCGGCCGGGTTGATGGCGCTGGCCGTGCGGAGCGGGCGGGCCGACGACCACTTCACGCTGGTCGTGGACTCGTCGGTCGTGATCTCCGCGGACCGCTGAGGAGTGGCCGGCTGTCGGTGGTCAGTCTCCAGGGCGCGTGGTCGACCCGGAGGTAATCAGGTTCTCTGTGGCCTTTGAGCCTGTTGGGGTTGTCTGTGTCTTGCCGGGTACAACCTCCACTCACTAACGGGACCGCGAGCACGATCCGATGGTGATAGCATAATGGAAGCATGGTAAACGTTCTGATACGGAATCTGCCCGTCGAGACACATGCCGAGTTGCGGCGCCGGGCCGAGCGTGAGGGCAGGTCACTCCAGCAGTATCTCGTGTCCGAGTTGAAGCGGCTTGCAGGGCGTCCCACGCTCGACGATGTCCTCGACTGGGTGGAAACCCGTGCGGGCGGACGCGTCGGCGCGATGCAGGCGGTGACGGACGTGACCGAGGACCGCCGAAGGCGTTGATCGTCCTAGACGCCTCCGTGCTCGCCAATGCGCTAGGCGACGACGGCAGCGACGGCGCCGACGCCCGGCGCGAGCTGCGCATTGCCGGCGCTGCCGCCATACCCGACCTGGCGAATGTAGAAGTCGTCTCCGTCCTCAGGAAACGCTGGCTGGCCGGGGATCTCACCCTCGAGCGCTTCGCCGACGCCGTAGAGGCACTCGCCGATTTGCCGCTCGAGCGGTACCCCATGGTTTCGCTGCTTCCCCGGATCTTCGAATTGGGAGCCAATATGACACCCTACGACGCCGTCCATGTGGCGCTGGCGGAGTCACTCGGTTGCCCGCTCCTCACCAACGACAGGGCGCTTTCCCGCGCGCCTGGCCCGCAGTGCGAGATCCGCGTAGTGACGCCATGAACAACAGCGCACATTCACTGACCACTGACCTACATGCCCAGTAACTGGACCGCGAACACGATCCCGGCCACCCCGATCATGGCCAGCAGGATCAGCAACGCGATAGCGGTTCCGGATCTCACTCCGCCGGCTCTGCGAATCCGCAGTCGAACACCGCTTCCTCGACGTCCTGGCCGCCCAGCACCACTCTCTCGTAGAACACCACGGTGGCGATCTCCTCGGCCGTCAGGGTATCGCTGAAGGAGGGCATGATCCCGCCCGAACCCACCGCGGCGCCCGTGTCACCGTAGGTGTTCCGGCCCGCGCTGAGGAAGCCGTCCGTTCCGAGCGAGACCCACTCGATGTGGTCGGTGCACATCGAGAAGGTGTCCAGGACCGCGCCTGCCAGAAGCGGGCCGGAGCCTCCCTCGCCGCCGGCGCCGTGGCACGAGCTACAACTCGAGGGGGCCGCGTACAGGATGCTCCCCTCGCCGACCAGCGCCCGGACATCCACACCTCCGGGTGCGCCGCCCGCCTCGTAGACGGAGCCGTCACAGTTCTCGACCACGCCGGTAAGGCGATCGACGGAAAGTTGGCCTCCCTCGCCGCAGTTGGGGCCACCGGCGAAGGCGATCAGATACGTGAGGCCGATGAGCGGGACGGCGAAGAACAGCACGGTCAGCCATCGGGGTAGCGAGGCTGCAACCCGCTCGGTGAGGCCGGCGGTGGCGCCGGTGATCACCGCCTCGAACCGGTGGGCCTCGGCGAGGGTCACCCGTTCGGGCGCGGGAGGGCTTCCGACCGCGGCGGCAGCCGTCTCGGGAGCGGGCGCCGAGGGAGTCGTGACCGGCTCGGGAGCTTCAGGTGGGGGCGGGGGGGCCGCGGCGGCAACCGGCGCCGGCGCATCGCCGGGCGGACCGGGGGCAGCGGGCGCCGGGGCGCCTGACGGAGGCGCCGTTCCGCCGGCCCATGCCGCCAGCACTTCCTCGGGACTGACGCCATCGGCCTCGGCGCGAGCGATGGCGGATCGTTCCACCAGATGCTCGGGGCTCCCGAGCCTGGCGGCCGCGGCGGCGAGCAGCTCGTTCACAGTGCCGTATCCCGGAAGCCGACCCGAGGCGCCATGGCTACTTCAGCTCCGACAGGTAGGTGGCGAGGGCGGTGAGGTCTTGATCGGAAAGGTGTGCGTAAGACGGATGGTTCCCGGACGCGAACACGTTCCCCGGGGTTGAAAGGAGGATCATGAGATCGTCTACGGTAACGGTCCCCGCGTCGCCCCCGTAGGGAGCCCGGTTACCCACATGGGCCAGGTCGGGACCGATCCGCTGTACCCCGAAAGTGGCGGTGTCCAGTGAATCTGCCCAGTTCTCGGTCACGGATCCGAGCCCGACGTCGGCGAGAACGGGTCTCACCAACTGCGTGTGGCAGTAGCCGCAGCCCTGATTCGAGTAGACGGCCCGGCCCTGTGTGCCAAGGACGGACAGGGGGGCGTCGGGAACCAGGTGCCGGAAGTCTCCTCCGGTGTTGTAGGGGCCGATCAGCGTGATGACCAGCGCGATCACGAACAAGCCCGCCATCATGACCCAGGTTCGCAGCGGGTGCAGCCCCACGCCCGCCAGGCGGGGCGTGGCCTTGCTGAGCGCCGGCGCCGCCTGCAACGGCGCCCCGACCTGCGGCGCCGGCGCTGTAGCGACCGCCACGGCTGCGGGCACCGGCTCGGGAGCGGCCAAGGGCGGAGGAGTCGCCGGGGTACCCGACGAAGTCGGCGGCGTCGGGGGCTCGGGGGTGGCGGTCGGCGCGGGGAGCGGAGCGCCTCCGCCCCATGCCGCCAGCACCTCCTCGTAGGTGGTCCCGTCAGCCTCGGCGCGGGCTTGGGCCGCTCGCTCGACCAAGTGGTCGGGCGCTCCCAGCGCGGCCGCGGCGGCGGCGAGCAGGTCACTCATCGTCTCGGGCCTCCACAGGCACCAACATCTCCACCGGACGGGCCGTACCTGATACGTAGGTTCCCAGGGCCGTCCATACCATCAGGGCGACCCCGACCAGGGCTACCACCGAGGCCAGAGCTCCCACCGTGAACATCAGGTCCACCTCGGCGAACGTGTCCGAATATCCGGCTCCCGCGTTGAGCCGCGAGCCCGAGGCGTTGGCCCAGTTCCAGGTGATCCCCGACACCAGCCCCGCGATCAGGAACGCCGCGGCCGTGATGCCGCCGCCCCACGTCAGCAGGCGGAGCCCCCGCTCTGCCGGTTCCTCGCTGGCGAGGTCCCTTCCCGTGGTTCGTGGGAAGGCATGGAATATGAATGCCATCCCGAGGGCGGGTATGGCCACCAGAGCCGAGCCGATCATCAAGCCTTCGTGCCATGTGGTCAGGCCTACCACAGCGGCGATCGATCGGAAGCCGGACAGGCCGGTGAGGATGGTGACCACGGTGTAGGCTGTCGCTCCGATCATCAGGTACCTGATCACCACGTTCCCGGAGGCCGTCTCCCAGTCCCCCGACAGCGTCTGGCCGAGGTTGGTAATCACCGCCAGCGCGGCGATCATCAACCCCATCGCCGCGGCCGCTGCCACCGTCTCCGTCCAGCCCGGGGCGGGCCCGCCGAGGAACCTGGTCGGCGAGGCCAGCAGGGCCGTGCCGGCCAGCGTCCAGAATGCGGCCCGGGCTAGGGGTCCGGAGAACAGCGGCCGGCCGCTCTCCTTGACCAGCACGTAGTAGGCGCCTCCAAGGGCGGCGGCCGGGAACGCCAGCCAGAGCATCCCGTTGGCCACTAGCCCGGTCTGCAGGAACGGGCCGACACCTTCGAGTCCGGGGATGCTGCCCGTGATATGCAACGCCGGGTACCACCAGACCGCCCCCAGGACGTAGAGGGTGGAGACGAAGGCACCCTCCTCGGTGCGGTGGCGGAGCATCGAGGTGACCAGGAAGGGGGGTAGGAGCAGCAGGGCGGCGACCGGCCAATCGATGAGTGGGGGGAATTCGGCGAGTTCGGGTCCCGACGGGCCCCGGAACAGCACCATCAACACGCCGAGGGTCACCAGGCCGGCGTAACCGAGGCCGCCGAGCAGGGCCGTCCGCTGGTGGGGCATCCGGGCGCCGACCAGGCGGGGGGTCAGGTAATAGGCCACGGTCTGGGTGAGGGTTCCGCCGAACCCGTAGACCAGCATCAGCATGGCGGCGGGCCGGAGGCGCCCGTACGCGAGGAACTCGCTATCGGCGAAAAGGGTGGGGATCGCCAGCTTGATGAGCATCAGCACCAGCAGCCCGGCACCGGCCAGGAGCAGCAGGCAGGCTACGGCCATGAGACCGGACGCCGCCCGCTCCCGGCGGTCCGCCCGGATATGGTCGAGCGAGCCCTGATCCGTCTTGGAGTCGTCCTGTGTCAACCCGGTACCCTTCGCGACCTCATCTCTGCCTGACCGCTATAGGTTAAACGCTACGGGGAGGGGGGTTTGGTCGCCCCTTCGTTCGATGCGCCCGAGCGCCTCGTCGCAGCGCCCCGAGGCCGGTTCCGTTGTAGCCTGCGGGTTTAGGGAGAGCCCGTCTTTCTGCCACAATGGGGCGGCCTGATCGGCAGAACCGTTGCCGCGCCATCCGGCGGATCAGAGGTGAGTGGGAGCGGTGTCGGGCCGGCCGCGGGTCGAGACGATACGGAGGCGAACTACCGAGATGGTGCAACGGATGCTCCGGCAGATGAGCGGCACGCAGCGTGCACTCGCCGGTTGGGGGCTGTTCATCGTGGGTCTCTTCACCCTGGTTCTGGGTATCTGGTTCAATCACTACGCCAACTTCCCATCCGTTGAGACGGTCACCATCGCCACGGACGACGCCACGGGCCTGCGCGCCGGTGATTCGGTCACGTACGACCGCCAGGCTCGTACCGTGGCCGCCACCCCGGCCATCAACCCCGACCTACCGCAGACCCCGGTGGCTCTCGAGGTTCGGGTGGACTATTTCGGGTGGGTGCCTCGGGACTGCATGATCTCGGGGAGCGACTGGTGCCTGCCCTGGTTCGCTCTGGGCCACCTGGTGGCGTTCGGCGGGAGCCAGTTGATGCTGCTCGGTATCGCCCTCGCCGTGCTCCTCGGACGCAAGATGACCTGGTCGCTCGCCGCCCTGGCGGCCTTCCTAGCCATGATGGAGTTGGTGATCCTGCTAGGCACTGTGGCCTCCGAATGGCTCAACCTGGCCCAGGGACCTCTCAACTGGACCGAGCAGAACGACGCCTTCACCATCTGGGCGCCCCTCGTGCTCGGGAACAACGTAGGTATCAGCTGGGGCGCCATCAAGGACTTCGTTTCCGCCAACTACAACATGGGGGCGTTGACCTTTATCATCCTGTTCGCCCGCTGGATACAGAGCTTCAGCGGGCCGATGCCGAAAGCACGCACCGCCGAGGCGGTTTCACCGTACGGACGCCCGCTGGTCAAGGGAGCCGAATAGATGGCGAAGTCTGAGGTCTGGTTCGAGACCCCGCCTTTCCGTGACGACTACCAGTTGGTCATGGTCGAGACCGATTATGTCCAGTCGCAGGTGCGTCCCAAGCAGTTTCTCCATATCAATCAGTCCGAATGCATCCTCTGCGAGGGATGCGTCGACATCTGCCCCTGGAAGTGCATCCACTACCTGTCCCTGGATGCAATCGATGAGGCATACGATGTGGATCACCCGTCCGATAGCGCTGACAACCTGGGCTTCTTCGTGGTTGATGAGTACGAGTGCACCCGTTGCCAGCTCTGCATCGATCGCTGTCCCACCAACGTCATCTCCATCGGGAAGTTCGAGGGTTCCGTTACGGACACGGCGATGAACGCCGGTCTGGTGGAGCGTGCGCCGTGGGATCTCGATACCGGCGCCCGCGACTTCAAGAACGGGTACACCTACGGAATGCGTTGGTAGAGCGGAGGAAGAGCGGATGTTCAACGGAAGCGGTATGAAGGTCAGGGAGCGAGTCGGCGAGGCGGCCGACGCCTTCCGGGCGAGCCCCTTGTGGGAGTCGATGTTCCGTCCCGGCTCGCCCTTCAAGCGTGGCTACAGCGACAGCCCCCGCAATCGGTCCTACGTGATCATGAACAACGTCCTCTACCACCTCCATCCTGTCAAGGTGAAGCGCCATGCGGTACGGCTCTCGTACACCTTGTGCCTGGGCGGGCTGAGCTTCTTCCTCTTCATCCTGCTGACCATCACCGGCATATTCCTGATGTTCTACTACCGGCCCACCGCCCCGGCCGCCTACATCGATGTCGAGGCTCTCTCCACTTCGGTCGCCTTCGGATCGCTGGTACGGAACCTGCACCGTTGGGGCGCTCACCTCATGGTCCTGACCGTGTTCCTCCACATGTCCCGGGTCTTCTATCACGGCGCCTACAAGCCGCCCAGGGAGTTCAACTGGGTGGTCGGGGTGGTCCTGCTGCTTCTCACCCTGCTCCTCTCCTTCACCGGGTACCTGCTGCCCTGGGATCAGTTGGCGCTGTGGGCGGTGACGGTGGGGACCAACATGGCGGGCTTCACACCCCTGTTCGGTAACCAGGTGAAGTTCGCTCTGTTGGGAGGTATCGAGGTGACCGGTAACACGCTGCTGCGTTTCTACGTGTTGCATGTCCTCTTCCTACCGTTCGTGATAGTCATCTTCATGGCCGTGCACTTCTGGAGGGTGCGCAAGGACGGCGGCATCTCGGGGCCGCTGTAGGCGAGTGGTTCGATGACTGTTGCTGTGGCCCGTCAATCGCCGACCAGGCATTTCATGCCCGGATGCCGGCCCGCGTCGGCATTCTTGACCACCATCCAGGACATGACCCCTGCCGCGAGCTCGCTCGGGAAGGACTGCTGAGGCGCCGATGGCTCAGATACCAGACCATCTGCTCCGACGCTCGGCCGAGGCGAAGGCCAAGGCGCTGGGCATCCCGGTGGAGCAGGTCCTGGCCGAGATGCGAGGCGAGGCGCCGCCCCCTCCGGCGGTTCCGCCCGCCGCTCCTCCATCCCCGCCGCCCGCTCCCGAGCCCTCGCCCCCTCCGCAGGCCCCACCCGCTCCTGAGCCTCCGCCCGCCGTTCCGCCTCCTCCCGCCCCGGTCAGCGAAACAGACGCTCCGCCACCACCGGCATCCGAGGCAGCGGCATCGGTCGGGACGGAGACCCCTCAGGTGACACCGCCCGCCGCTCCGCCGCCGGTATCGGACAACGGCGGGGGAGCGACCCAGGTCACGCTCCGCCCGGTGGCGCCCCCCGAAGAGGTCCCGGTAGGGGTTCGTCCCCAGCGTCTCCTCACCGTCGTCAAGGCCAAGGCCATCCAGCAGGTCAAGGCGACGCCGACCGACAAGGTCAATACCTGGCCCCACCTGATGATCGCCGAGTTCTCCGCCCTGATGGTGATCACGGCGGTGCTGATCGTCCTGTCGGTGATCCTCCAGGCGCCGCTGCTGGAGTTGGCCAACTTCAACGCCACGCCCAACCCCTCCAAGGCGCCCTGGTACTTCCTGGGCTTGCAGGAGTTGCTGTCCTATTACGACCCCCAGGTCGCCGGCGTGATCATCCCGACCATCACCGGACTGCTGGGCTTCATGGCGATTCCCTACGTGGACCGCAACCCTTCCACCAAGCCCTCCGATCGCAAGTTCGCCATCATGCTGTTCACTCTGTTCCTCACAGGCTCGGCCACCTTGACGTTGCTGGGAACCCTGTTCAGGGGTCCGGGCTTCAACTTCACCTATCCATGGGCGGACGGGATCTGGTTCGACGACCTCAAGGACTGGGTGCACTTCGAATGACCACAGTCCAGCTCCTGATCGTCGCCCTCTCCGCCATCGTGCTGGTGGGAGTGCTGGGTGCTTTCGTCATCGCCTACCGCCGCAGCGAGTCACCCGGCCGGCCCGCCCGGTCGTGGAGATCCGGTCTGTCGCGCGAGACCCGCAAGGCGGACCGGTCGGCCCTGGACACCCCGGTGCAGGTCCGGCCCGCCGAGGCCGTCACCGACCATGCGGTGGAGGTAGCGGCCACGGAGGCTATAACCGCGGAGGAGACGGTGGAGGAGGAATCCGAGGAACCGGTTGCGGCCATGCAGGCGGTCGAGGTGATGAGGGTCGAGGAGCTCTCCCCCCAGGAGGCAGGCGTCAACCGGCGCCAGTTCTTCACGAGGGCCCTCGGGGCCACCTTCGGCGCCTTCGTGGGCCTCAACGGGATCTCCTACCTGGCGTTCCTCTGGCCTCGCCTGTCGGGCGGGTTCGGGTCCGACATCGACGTGGGAGCCATTGCCGACCTCCAGACCGAGGTGGTGCTCAACGACGGCTCCATCCTGCCCAAGTTCGTGCCCGAGGCCCGCGCCTACGTGGTGCCCTTCGCCGAGTCGGATATCTCCCGTTCACAGTTCGAGGGGTCGGGAGTGGTGGCAGGTGGATTGACCGCCCTCTTCCAGCGCTGCGTGCACCTCGGTTGCCGTGTGCCCTGGTGCGACGCTTCCCAGGGTTTCGAGTGCCCCTGCCACGGCTCGAAGTACAACTACGTGGGGGAGTACGAGGCGGGTCCCGCACCCCGCAACCTGGATCGGTTCGCGGTCGAGGACCAGAACGGCCGGCTCATCGTGAAGACCGGTACGATCATCCAATCGGCCCGGGCGATTGCCAAGACCGTGCAGTACCCCCAGGGCCCCTCCTGTATCGCTCTGAATTCCCCAGAGGTATAGCCGGTGTCAACCCTCGTCGTCACGATAGTTGCGCTGGGAGCGATCGCCTGGTTCGCCTACCTGGTGGGTTCAGGATCGCGCCGCGACCGCCAGGATCCGGTACCCGCCAACCTGTCCGTCTCCCAGACCGACGACGAGATGGAGACCAAGCGACTCGATCGGGCCTTGGTCGGCGCAGTGGTGACCGCCGGGTTCCTCACCCTCGCCATGCCCATCTACTACCTCGGCGAGCTGGACCGCCAAGAGGGCTTCGTTGATGAGTTCTACCAGGGTTCTCTGGTCAGGGGCCACGAGGTGTGGCTGGAGTTCGGCTGCGGTGACTGCCACGGCGCCAACCTGGCGGGCGGGGTGGCCTCCTTCCTGGAGGAGCGGTCCCAGGTGAACGTGGCCGGCTGGGCGGCGCCCGCGCTGGACGACCTGTTCTACAGGTATGACCGGGACGAGGCCAGTTTCTGGATCACCTACGGCCGGGCCAACACGCCGATGCCGCCCTGGGGGCTCGATGGTGGCGGCCCGCTCAACAGCCAGCAGATCGATGACCTCCTCAACTACATCGAGTCGCATCAGGTGGGCCAGACCGACGCCCTGCTCAAGGTGGAAGGTCTGGTGGCAGGCGCCGTGAGCAGGCGGGAAGGCGCGGCCGATGTGGTGGATACCCAGATCGCGGAGCAGGAGCAGCTGATCGAGGCGATCCGCACGTCCGGAACCTCCTCGGCGGCTCTCGGCGACATAGCCGAGCGAGCACGGTATCTGCTGGACGGGGCGGCAGAGGGTATCGACACGGACGGGGACGGCCTGTCCGATGTCACAGAGACCGGCCTGACCTCCATCTTTGCCGAGGCGCAGGCAGCCGGATACCTTGCCACGGCGGTCACACTCGATCCGCGCAACGCTGAGACGCTGATCGGGATCGGCGACGCCACCTCGGCGGCCACATCCGTCGGCGACCTCGAATCGGGCGCTACGTCGCTGACCATCACCTTCCAGAACCAGGAAGTCCTGGCAGAGCAGGCCCGGTTCGGCCTCGGCTTCCTCCAGGACGCGGACCGGCGGGCACGGTGGGTGGTGGATGTCCAGGCAGTCGCCGATGCCTCATTCGGCGGAGATGCCGCAGCAGCGGATCGGGCGGTGAACCTCTACAACGCCTACTGTGCCCGTTGCCACACCGCCGGTTATTCGGCCGGTCCCGCCTTCCAGCAGCTCCAGGCCTCCGGATCGCTCGGACCGTCGCTGAGGGGTGGCCGCGCGCTCACCCAGTTCCTGACCGCCGAAGACATGTACGAGTTCATCTCGGGAGGGTCGACCTCCGGTGAGGGATACGGGGTCAACGGCGTGGGATCGGGCCGCATGCCTGGATTCGGTATGGTCCTGTCCGCCGAGGACCTGGATCTCATCGTCCAATACCTGAGGGGAGAGACCCTGGACGGGTCCGAATACCTGGGGGAGGCCGGCTGAAAATGCGCGAGCTCTTCCGAGCGTTGCTCTCGCAGAACCTGCTGTTCACGGGGATCGTGCTGACCATCGCGGCGGTGCTCGTTTTCTTCGGGAGCGTCTACCTCTTGCAGTACACGAACCTGGGGAAGCGTCTCGCCATCCTGGTTTCGGGCGCCGGCATCTTCGGCTGGACGACGATCAATTCGATCCTGTTCGTCCTCTACGCCCCCCGCGGGCCTCGCCCGGTCGACTTCGAAGGGTTGAATGCCTTCGAGATACGGATCATTCCCGGAGCATTCGCGGCCGCCTCGGCCATCCTTTTCGCCATGTTCATGGTGGCTCTCCACCGCTACGAGCGGGACCAGGAACGGGAATAGTTTGTAGTTTGTAGCTGTTAGTTCAACTAGTGACTATCAACTACCAATGACTATCAACTACCAACTAGCAACTAGGTCATGTAGTAGCCGAGGATCTGGAGTTCGGTAGCGACGTCTACCTGCCTCAGATGGATGTCATCGGGCACCTGGAGGACGGTAGGGGCGAAGTTCAGGATGGAGCGCACCCCGGCCTCGGCCAGCATGGTCGCCACCTGCTGGGCGGCCCCCGCCGGGGTGGCGATTATCCCGACCGAGATGTGCGTGGTCCTGGCATCGTCGGGTAGCCGGGAGATGTGGCGAACTTCAACGCCGCCCAGGCTGGTCCCGATCTTCGCGGGAGCGGCGTCGTAGAGGCCGACGATTCGAAAGCCACGGTTACCGAAACCGGTGTAGTTGGCCAGTGCCGAACCCAGATTGCCGATGCCGACCACGGCCACCGGCCGGTCGGCGGTGAGCCCGAGGGCATGGCGGATCTGGTCGTTGAGCTCCTTGACCCGGTACCCGACCCCGCGTATCCCGAAGGTTCCGAGATAGGAGATATCCCGCCGCACCCCGGCAGCGGTCACGTTGCTGAGGCGGGCCAGCTCACGAGAGGAGATGGTCAGCTGCGACTCGGGCAGCCGCTCGACGCATCTCAGGTAGCGCGGCAGGCGCTCGACCGTGGCCGACGGAAGGTCCGATTTCATCGGCGAGAGGTTAACGGCGTCGGGGAGGGCCGGATCCGCCCGGGCTCCTTGCCGCCCGGGTCCAGCTACCGCTCGCGGCGCTGCCGATGAAACTCCCGCAGAGGACTATCGTCGGCGTATGTCGACCCGCACCATCGGTGATGTAGCCGGCCAGGCTCTCGAGGAAGGCAGGGGCCTGACTCTGCATGCTTCATAGTCCGGCCCGGGTCGCGTCCCTGATCACCGCCGTGGTCGTTCTATCCTCGCTTGTCCCGGCGCCTCTTGTCGCATCCGCCGAGCCGGAGAGGCATCTGTGGCAGACCGCCCAAGCCGAAGGCGGGGGCGGAACCCAGGCGCTCCCGCCCGGCCGGGTGACGTGTGATGAGGCGCCGGCGGACTTTGAGTTGTTGTGCGATGCCCACGACTTGATCACTACCGACTACGTGGATGCGGTCGATACCCAGGATCTCGCCGCAGCGGCCGCCGAAGGGGTGAGGGAGGCCGACCTCGCCGAGCGGACCGATGGAGAACCACCGGCATGCCCGCTGCCGTCTCCCGGATTCGAGGAGGTCTGCGCGGCCATCGACCGGGCACAGGACACCGCCGCGGCGGTCGAGGAGGCGGTCCGGGGGATGGTCGGGTCGCTCGATCCCAACTCTCGCTACCTGACCGCCGGGCAATACGCCCGGTTTCGGACGCGTCTCGAAAACCGGGGGACCAGCGGTCTGGGTGTCGCGTTCGGCCTGGTGGAGAACGGCCGGCCCTGCCTGAAGGTGACAGCCACTTGCCGGCCGGTGATATCCGAGGTCTATGCGGGAAGCCCGGCGGAGAAGGCGGGTCTCATGGTGGGCGACGAGCTCCGGCAATTGGGGGATAGGTTCCCGGCGCAACTCGGCTGTGATGCCGTGTCCCGCCTGGACCGGTTCGCGGCAGGCGAGGAGGTGTCGATCACGGTTCGCCGTGACGCGATCTTGACGGTGACAATCAGGGCGGCTCAGTTGGCCATACCGGTGGCCAGGGGAATGGTCGTGGACGGCAACATCGGCTATCTCGATCTCGATGTCTTCAGTTCCACGGCGGACGTCGCGGTGGCAGAGGTGCTGGGCGACTTGACGGCGCCTCCTATCAGCGGCCTCGTGCTGGACCTGCGCGGCAACCCCGGCGGGTACATCGACTCGGCGGTGGACACGGCCGGCGCCTTCCTCCCGGACCTGTCGGCGGTCGTGCACCTGTTGAGCAGGGACAGGGTGGAGACCATCCGGACCCGAGGCAGGTCCATCTCTCCCGATTCCACTCTCCTGCCGATGGTGATCGCGGTAGATGGCGGCAGCGCCTCGGCTTCGGAGATGGTGACCGGTGTCCTCGGCGACCAGGGTCGCGCCACGGTGGTCGGCCGGACAACCTTCGGCAAGGACACGGGCCAGACCTCCTATCACGTGGGGTCCGCAGGCACGCTGGCCGGCGTCCTTCAGATCACCACCCTCAGGTGGTTCACCCCCGATTCCCGGAGCGTGGCCGGAGGAATCGAGCCTCACGTGACCATGGACCTACCGTCGTGCCTGCTGCCGGCCGAGGTGGCTAGGCGCGCCGTCTCGGTGATCCGCCCGCGCATCACAGGAGTGGCTATCACGTCGGAACCGTTGGACGGGACGGCATACGTGGCCGGGGAGACGGTGATGGTTACCGTGACCTTCGACTCCCCGGTGGTCGTGTTTCGCAACGGTGGCAATCCGACCCTGAACATCAGGGTGGGGGACGATCGCCGTATTGCCCTCTACGAGTCGGGCTCGGGTACACGCGAGTTGGCGTTCGCATACACGGTGAAGGACAGGGATTCCGATCCGGACGGGATCAGCATCGCCGCCGATTCGCTGCAGCTCGGCCCGGCAGAGATCGGACTCGTCGCCGGCCTCGAAGCCGTACTGGGCCACGAAGCCGTGGCTGCCGATCCGCAACAAGGGGTGGCCGGCGGTCCGGCCGCGCCTACCCGTCCCGACATTTTCATCGATATCCGGGGAAGTACTCACCGGACCAGCATCGAGCGTGTAGCCGCTGCCGGGATCGTGGAGGCGTGCGGCACAGCCGACGGCGGTGACCTGTTCTGTCCGGATCTGGCGGTGAGCAGGGCGCAGCTGGCGGCGTTCCTGGCCCGGGCCTTGGAGTTACCGACCGCGACGCGTGATTTCTTCGTTGATGATGATGGGTCGGTCTATGAGGAGGCGATCAATCGCCTTGCGGAGGCGGGTATTACTCGGGGTTGTGATCCCGGTGGTGGGTTGT
>LXNI01000491.1_pt1 | contig 44638 bp, 43 predicted proteins | sample 809091 | NCBI WGS metagenome assembly LXNI01 (sample SAMN04870527, study PRJNA318959) | sponge metagenome | biome: 01000161; feature: marine sponge reef; material: water | host: Sarcotragus foetidus | place: Greece: Milos, Mediterranean Sea | collected 2013-05-29 | depth 5-7 m
TGCTGCGTTATGCGCGGCGGCGCAAACGCCGCCAACCAAGCAAACTGCTGCGTTATGCGCGGCGGCGCAAACGCCGCCAACCAAGCAAACTGCTGCGTTATGCGCGGCGGCGCGGGCCTCAAGCGTAAGCGCGGCTACGCTTTTCGGCCCGCTCCTTGCGGAGCGAACGCCTGGACGCGACGCCGGCCGTGACCATGGTGAGACATGCGGGCTAACCGACGATTTCGCAGGCGCCGAAGAAATAGGCGATCTCACGCGCGGCGCTCTCGGGAGAATCGGAGCCGTGAACGGAATTCGCCTCGATCGACTCGCCATAGTCCTTGCGGATCGTGCCTTCGGCCGCATTGGCCGGATTGGTGACGCCCATGATTTCGCGATTGCGCTCGATGGCGCCCTCGCATTCGAGCACCTGCACGACAACGGGGCCGGAGGTCATGAAGGCGCAAAGGTCGTCGAAAAACGGCCGTTCGCTGTGCTCGGCATAGAAACCCTCTGCCTGCTCCCGCGTCAGCCGAATGCGCTTCTGGGCCACGACCCCGAGCCCCGCCTTCTCCAACCGGGCGATGATTTCGCCCGTCAGATGGCGTCGGGTCGCGTCGGGTTTCACAATGGACAATGTCCGCTCGATCGCCACTTTGGATCTCCTCCCGGAAAGGCGCGCGGCGTTATAGCCATGCCGCCCGGCCTGCACAACGACGCTATTGCGATTGCAGCCAGCCCTGCGCTCCGAACCGCAGATAAGCCGGCCGGTTTCCTTCTTCGCGGAATGCGGCGAACCGGTCGCGCGCGATGTCCCGCATCGCCGGATCGCGCCGGTCGAACAGATAGGCGGTATGGGCGAATTGCTCCCGTCCGTCCATAGACGCATCGTCCACCACGACGAGCAGGTCGGCGCCGTTCGGATTGCCGAGCGCCGCCGTCAGCCATATCGGTTGCGCCGCGGGGTCGCCTTCGCAGCCATGCGGCAGGAAGCTGTCATTGCGATAGGTCCAGAGCCCCTGGTCGAGCACCGCCACACGCTCTTCCTGGCCGACGCGGACGCAAACCCGCCGGCCATCGGCCAGCGCCGCTTCCAGCAGCCGTCCCAGGCCGAGGTCGAGCGGCGCGCCGTCCAGGTCGTGGAAGCCGGGCGGGTCAGCGTTCGCAGACATCCCGGACCAACCGATCAAGCAGACGCACCCCGTAACCCGTTGCGCCCTTGGGCACGGTCGGACGCGCCTTGTCGGTCCAGGCGGTGCCGGCGATATCGAGGTGAGCCCAGGGAGTCTCGCCGACAAAGCGCTTCAGGAATTGCGCTGCGGTTATCGCGCCGGCTTCGCGCGGGCCGATATTCTTCATGTCCGCAATGTGGGATTCGAGCATCTTGTCGTAGGTGTCGTGCAGCGGGAAGCGCCACAATTTCTCGTCCACGGCCTCGCCCGCGGCAACAAGCGAGTCGGCCAGCGCATCGTCATTGGCGAACAGGCCGGCATATTCGTGCGCCAGCGCCATTACCATGGCGCCGGTCAGCGTCGCCAGATCGACCACGGCGCTCGGCTCGAAGCGCTCGATGACATAGGCCAGCAGGTCCGCAAGAACGAGACGGCCTTCGGCGTCGGTGTTGATGACCTCCACCGTCTGTCCCGAATAGCTGGTCACGACATCGCCGGGCCGCTGCGCCGTCGCCGAGGGCATGTTCTCTACCAGGCCCACGATACCGACGACATTGGCCGCCGCCTTGCGCCCGGCAATCGCCCTCATCGCCCCGACCACGGCGGCGGACCCGCCCATGTCCCATTTCATCTCCTCCATGCCGCCGCTGGGCTTTATCGAGATGCCGCCGGTGTCGAAAGTCACGCCCTTACCGACGAGAGCGATCGGCGGCGCTTCGGCGCCCTGCCAGCGCATGACGACCACCCGGGCTTCGCGCGCGCTGCCTTGCGCCACGCCCAGCAGCGTCGCCATTTTCATCTCTTCCAGCGCCGCGCGGTCGAACACCTCCACCGACACGCCCACCGCCTCCAGCTCGCGAAGCGCCTCGGCGTAGGTCTCGGGATAAAGCACATTGCCCGGCTCCGAGACGAGGTCACGGGCGAATGCAACCGCTTCAACCAGCCTGGCGCCGTCCGCTTCATAGGACTGGCGGGCGGCCTCGGCGTCCGGCGTTGCGATCGTGAGTTCGGCGAGCGCCGGCCTGTCGCCCGCCTTGAGCTGGGTGCGGTATTTGTCGAAGCGATAGGCCGCCAGGGCGGCGCCGAGGCCCGCCGCGGCCGCCGACCCGGCCTGCGGCCAGACAAGCGCCGCCGACTCCGAGCCCGACTTTGCAAGGGCGGAATAGACGGCGCCGCCGACATCCTCCGCCAGACGCGCATCGAGCGCCTCTCCCACGCCGACGAGCAGGACCCGTTCGGCGTCGAGGCCGGAGGGAGCCATGACCTCCAGCGTCGCCTTCGCCTCACCGTCGAACCGGGACGCCGCCACGGCTTTGGAAAGCGCGCCCGACGCAGCAGCGTCCGCTTCGGCCGCCAAACCGTCCAAAGCTCCTCCCTTGGCGACAGTCAGCACCAGGGCTCCCGAGCCGGGAAGGGCGGGAGCGGCGAAAGAAACCTTCATCGGAAACCTCATTCAGCTTGTCTGATTTTCAGTAAAGCAGCATACAGGCGCACGATGCGCCAGACCGATCTTTACGTGCTGCGGCGCTTGCTTGTCGCACTGGGCGCCGCGGCCGGCGCGCTCTGTCCGCTGCTGCTGCTGGCGACGGCGCTGCGGTTCGTCGATGACATCGTGGAGCGCGGTATCGCTGTCGAGCTGTTCGCGGCGCTGGTGCTGCTTGCGCTGCCCTATCTTGCGGGCGTGGCCCTGCCTCTGGCGCTGCTCATCGCGATCCTGCTCGTCTATGTCCGAATGGCGTCCGACAGCGAGATCATCGTCATGCGCACGGCCGGCGTCAGCGATCTGCGCCTGGCGGCCCCGGCGCTGCTGCTTGCGCTGGCGGTCATGGCTGTCGTGACCGCGAATGCCCTGGTGCTGGCGCCCGCTTCGGAAAGCAAATTGCGCGCACTCCAGTCCGGCCTGCGGGACCGGCTGTCCGCGCTGTTCGTGCAGCCGGGCGTCTTCCGCCAGATCGACCGGAACATGACGCTGTTCGTGCAGGACGGCGGCGGCGGCGAGTATTCCGGCCTCCTGTTGCAGGACGACCGGGATCCCCGGCGGCGCATAACCTATATGGCCGAGAGGGGAATGGCGGCGACCGCGGATGGCGCGCCGAGGCTGATCGCCTATAACGGCAGCCGGCATGAAATCGACCGGGAAACCGGGCGCCTGACCCTGGTGTATTTCGACCGGACCATGATCGAGCTCGACCTGCCCGCCTCGCCGCGGAAATCGCGTAGCCGGCGGGAGCGGTCCCTTGGCGAGCTATTGAACCCGTCTGCCGAGGAGGTCGGCTCCGCCAATATGGCCAAGCACCGGGCGGAGGGGCATTTCAGGCTCGCCAGCGGCCTCATGCCGGGGGCGGTGGCGGTTGTCGCGCTTGCCTGCCTGCTTCCGGGCGGCGCGCGCCGGCGCGGCCAGTCGCTACGCCCGGCCGTAGCCGGCGCGCTGGCATTCGCTCTCCTGGTGGCCGCCTATGCGGTGAAGGCGGCGGTGGCGAAACAGCCGGGGCTCGCCGGCCTTCAATATGCGGTCGGGGTGGTCCCGATCCTGGCGGGCTTGCTGCTGCTGGCGCTGGGCGCGCGCCGCCCGGCTTTCGCCTGAAGGAGGGGCGCTGCCCGATGGAGCCTTTCGGGGTGCTTTCCCGCTATCTGGCCCGGCGCTTCTTCGCTTGGTTCTGCATTGTCCTGCTGGTCTTGGCCGCGCTGGTCTGGCTGGTCGGCATGATCGAATTGTTGCGCCGTTCCGCGCCGCGGTCGGAGGCGACATTCGGTGTCGTGCTGGAAATGGCGTCGCTCAAGCTGCCGGCGATGCTGGAGCTCCTGCTACCCTTTGCGGTGCTCTTCGGCAGCCTGTTCGCGTTCGACCGCATGGCGCGGCACAACGAACTGACGGCGGCGCAGGGGTCCGGCGTCTCGGTCTGGAGGATATTGCTGCCAGCCTTGGCGGTGGCGTTTCTGCTCGGCCTCGGCAAGGTCATGCTTTACGGCCCGCTTGCCGCCGCCGCCCAGGGCCGGTTCGAGCACCAGGAAGCGCGGTATTTCGGCAATGCGGCGCCGGTCTCCGCGGTGTCGCGGTCGGGCCTGTGGCTGCGCGAAGTCCATGAGGGCAATCTGATAATTCTGTTCGCCGGCCGCGTCGGCGCCGGCCGCGTGCTTCACGATGTTGTGCTCTACCGGTTCGACGGCCTGCGGAGCTTCCGCAATCGCCTCGATGCGCAATCGGCGGAATTGCGCTCCGGACACTGGCTCTTCAAGGGCGTGCGGGATGCGAGCCTGCTGGAGGCGCCGGTTCGCCGGGAGTCCAGGACGCTGTCCACGACGCTCAGCTGGGAGGGCATCGAAGAAGGCCTGTCGGGGCCGGAGACGATGTCGATATGGCAATTGCCGGGATATATCGACGCCTTGCAGGAAGCCGGTTTTCCGGCCCGAAGACATCGCCTTCGCTTCCATGCCCTGTTGTCGTCCGTCGTGCTGACGGCCGCGATGCTGCTGGTCGGGGCGGCGGTGTCGATCCGCTCGCGGCGGCGCGGCGGCGCAGCGGTGATGCTCGCCGCCGGGGTCGGGGCCGGTTTTCTGCTGTTCATTCTCTCCGATGTGGTGTTTGCGCTCGGCCTTTCCGGACGCGCGCCGGTGCTGCTGGCGGCCTGGACGCCGTCGGCGGCGGCGGTCATGCTCGGATGCGCTGCGCTCTTGCATCTGGAGGACGGCTAGCGGCATAACTGCATGAGCCAAGACCAGACGGGAACGGCGAAAAAATGCGCAGTGCTTATGTTCGGCTTGTTTTCCTGTTATGCGGCCTGGCCGCCTGCAGCGCGGCCCACGCCCAGCAGGCCGGGCGCATCGTCGCGGTCGTCAATGACGACATCATCACCCAGTATGACCTGGTGGCCCGCCTCGGCATCGCCCTGTCTTCGTCGAATGTCCAGGACACGCCGGAGGTCCGGCGCCGGCTGGGCTCGCAGGTCCTGCGGACGCTGATGGATGAGCGCCTGCAAAGCCAGGAAGCGCAGCGGCTCGGCATCGGCGTGAGCGCGCGCGAGATCGCGCAGCAGATCGAGGATATCGAGGCGCGCAACAAGCTTCAGCCTGGAGGGCTCGACCGGTTTTTCCGCAGTAACGGGCTCGATATCGAAGCCCTGAAGGAGCATTTGCGGGTGGAGGTCGCCTGGAGCAAGGTGCTCGCCAGGCGGATCGCGCCGCGCATCGAGGTCGGCATTGGCGAAATCGAGGCGCGTCTGGCGGAGCGGCGCGCCGCCACGGGCTCGCGGGAATATGTCGTCTCGGAGATCTTTCTCGCGCTCGACGATCCGGCGCGCGAAGGCGAAGTGCTGGCGGCCGCGGAGGGCATCGCGGCGCAATTGCGCGCCGGGGCGGCGTTCCCGGCCCTGGCGCGGCAGTTCTCGCAATCCTCGTCCGCAGCCATTGGCGGCGATCTCGGGCGCCTGCGCGCCGGCCAGCTGGATGCCCGCCTGGAGGCCCAGCTCGACGCGCTGGCGCCGAACGGGGTTTCGCCGCCGATCCGCCTCGAAAACGGGTTCTACATCCTCCTGCTGCGCGAGCGGAGCGTGCTTGCCGGCGCGGCGGCGGAAGACGACCGGGAGCGCGAGGAGATCGAGCGGCAATTGCGTCTCGAGCGCCTCAACCGACGGGCGGACCGCTATTTGCAGGACCTGCGCCGGACAGCCTTGATATTCCGCCGCCAATGACGCGCCTGCCGCCGCTCGCGCTGACCATGGGCGAACCGGGCGGCGTCGGGGGGGAGCTGGCGCTGAAGGCCTGGGCGGCCCCGGGCGCGCCGCCGTTCTTCCTGGTCGGGGATGCGGACTGGCTGGCCGGGATCGATCCGGCTGCGCCCGTTCGCAGCATCGAAAGCCCCGGCGAGGCGGTGCGAACATTCCCGGATGCGCTGCCGGTGCTGCCGCTGGCCCTGACGGCGCCGGTCGCGCCGGGAACGGCCGACCCCGCCCATGCCGGGGCTGTCATCGCGTCCATAGAGCGGGCGGTGGCGGCGGTCCGGTCGGGCGCGGCCGCGGCGGTCGTCACGCTTCCTGTCCAGAAGGAAAGCCTGATGCGCGCCGGCTTCGCCCATCCGGGGCATACCGAATTCCTGGCCGCGCTTACCGGCGCGCGCCGCCCGGTCATGATGCTGGCGGGCGCGGGGCTGCGGACGGTTCCGATGACCGTGCATATGCCGCTTTCGGAGGTTCCGGGCCGGCTCTCGGCCGGGCTTGTCGAGGAGACGGCGCGGATCGTCGCGAAGGCGCTGCGGGCCGATTTCGGGATCGCCGCGCCGCGTCTGGCGCTGGCCGGCCTCAATCCCCATGCCGGCGAGGGCGGGGCGCTGGGCGCGGAAGAGGGCGCGGTCATGGCGCCTGCGGCGGCGCGCCTGCGCCGGGAGGGGATCGACATAACGGGGCCTCTGCCGGCGGACACGCTCTTCCATGCCGAGGCGCGCGCCCGGTATGATGCGGCGCTTTGCGCCTATCACGACCAGGCGCTGATTCCGGTGAAGATGCTCGATTTCCACAATGCGGTGAATGTCACGCTCGGCCTGCCGATCGTGCGGACCTCGCCCGACCACGGGACGGCGCTGGATATCGCCGGCGCCGGCCGCGCGCGGCCGGACAGCCTGATTGCGGCGCTGAAGCTCGCCCGCGAGATGGTGGAGCGCCGCCGCGGTGTCTGACGGCGGCCTGCCGCGCCCGCAGGACCTGATCCGCCGCTACGGGCTCGGCGCCCGCCGCGCGCTCGGCCAGCATTTCCTGCTCGACCCCGGCATTGCGGACCGGATCGTGCGCGCGGCGGGTCCTCTGCAGGGGCGCATGGCGGTCGAGATCGGCCCCGGTCCCGGCGGCCTCACGCGCGCTCTGCTGGCCGCCGGCGCGGAGCGGGTTGTCGCCATCGAGCGCGACGCCCGCTGCGTCGAGGCGCTGGCGGAGCTGGAGGCGGCCAGCGGCGGGCGGCTGCGGGTGCTGGCCGCCGACGCGCTCGAGGTCGAGGTGGGCGCTCTCGGCCCGCCGCCGGTCAAGCTCATCGCCAATCTGCCATACAATATCGCGACCCCGCTTCTGGTCGGCTGGCTGCGTCCGGAGGCCGGGATCGAGTCGATGACGCTGATGTTCCAGAAGGAAGTGGCGGACCGCCTGCTGGCCCGGCCGGGCAGCAAGGCGAGGGGGCGGCTTTCGGTGCTCGCGCAATGGCGCGCTGACGTCCGCCGTTGTTTCGACCTGCCGCCCGGCGCCTTCACGCCGCCGCCGAAGGTCTCCTCCAGCGTCGTTGCGTTGACGCCGCGCCCGGCGCCGGTTCCGGCCAGGATCGGTGATCTGGAAGCGGTTACGGCCCGCGCGTTCGCGGGGCGGCGCAAGATGCTGCGCCGCACGCTCGGCGGCCTTCCCGCCCGCGCGGGCCTCGACGACACCCGGCGTCCGGAAGAGTTGACGGTGGAGGAGTTCTGCGCGCTGGCGCGGGCGCTGCGGGCCGCGGACCCTGTCGGCAAATGCCGTGACGTGCCGTCGTGACGGGTCTTCGCCTGGCTTGCGGCCGCCGGTGTTCAGGAGAACAGGAAGTCGTCCTGGCCGATCAGCGCCGGGTCCACATCCTCCAGCAGGATCCGGTTATCCGCCCGGTCCGAAGGCGAGGTTGGGCAGCCAGAGGACGATGCCCGGGAACAGCGCGATCAGGACGATCACGACGACATAGGTGAGCAGGAACGGGATCACGGCGACCGAAATCCGGTCGATGCTCAGATTCGTCAATCGCGTCGCAACGAACAGGTTCGCCCCGACCGGCGGCGTCAGGAAGCCGATCTCGCAAGCAATCACCATGATCACGCCGAACACCACCGGGTCGATGCCGAGCGACACCGCAATGGGGAGCATGAGCGGGGTCAGCAGGATGATCTGGGCGATCGATTCCAGGAACATGCCGGTGATGATCAGGATCGCGGAAATGACCAGGAGCAGGATAAAGCTGCTGTCCGTGAAGCCGGTCAGGAATTCGCCGATCAGGAAGGGCACATCCATCAGGCTCAGCAATTCGCCGAAGGCCTTGGCGGGGCCGACGATAATCAGCACCGCGCCCGAGATCATCGCCGTGGTCTTCAGACAGGACAGGATCGCGTCCCAGGTCAGTTCACGATGCACGAACTGGCCGACGAGAAAGGCGTAAACCACCGCGACCGACGCCGCCTCGGTCGGCGTGAAGGCGCCGCTATAGATGCCGCCAAGGATCAGGACAGGCGCGCCGATCGCCCATTTGCCGTCCCAGCAGGCCTGCCCGACGCGCCCCCATGAAAAACTGTGGTCGGTCTGTCCGCCATAGCCGCGCCGACGCGCGATCAGCCAGGTGACCAGAAGCAACAGCGCGCTCGCGATCAGCCCCGGCACGACGCCGGCGAGGAACATGCGCGGGATCGACGTGTCCGACACCACGCCGTAGATAATCATCAGATTGCTCGGCGGAATGAGGCTTCCGAGCGCGCCGCCGGACGCGGCGATCGCGCCGCCGAAGGCCGGGTCGTAACGCTCGCGGATCATCGCCGGAATCATGACCGCGCCGATCGCCGCCGTCGTTGCGGGGCCGGACCCCGAGAGGGCGGCGAAGAAGGTGCATCCGAGCACGGCCACCAGGCCGAGGCTGCCCATGTAATTGCCGATCAGCGACTGGGCGATCGCCACGATCCTGAGCGCGAGGCCGCCGCGCTCCATCAGGGCGCCGGCAAACACGAACAGCGGCACGGTCAGCAGCGGGAAGGGCTCGACGCCCGTATACATGGCCTGGGCCAGCGCCACGGCCGGAATATCGATCAGGAAATAGCCGACCAGCGTCGCCATCGCCACCGCGATCGGGATCGGAATGCCGAAGGCGATGGTGACGATCAGCGTCCCGAACATGTAGAGCGCTTCAATCATGGATGACCGTCCCGCCCTCGGGAACCGCCGTCGGCAAAATGCCGTCCCGGGCCCAGCGGTAATAGACCTGGATGAGACGGACCGTCATCAGCGCGAAGCCGACGACCAGGCACAGATAGGGCCATTTCTGGGCCACGCCCAGGACTGGCGATTCGAAGGGCAGTTCCCACATCGAAAGATGCAGCAGGAAGCTCTGCCAGGTCAGATATATGGCGAACAGGAACCACGCCAGATCGCTCATCACGGCCAGGCCGAGCGCAATCCGGCCGGGGAACATCTGGATCAGGTTCATAACCCTGATATGGGCGCGTTCGCGCACCGCCCAGGAGGCCGAAATATAGACGGACCAGAGCATCGCATAGACGGCGATTTCGTCCGACCAGGAGGTCGGCGCGCTGAACACATAGCGCATCACCACCTGGAAGAAGACGAGCGACGCCATCACGACGACGCAGGCGCCGGCAATGACTTCTTCGGATCGCTGCTCCAGGAACGCGAAGACTGTGCGGAATGAGGGCATGCAGCCTGCAGTAGAACGGGTATCCGGCCCGGAGTCGAGGGCCGCGGCGGGGCTGAGTTGACCCTGTTGCCCCGCCGCGGCCGCTCGCGACCGGAAAGTCCGGCCTAGTTGGCGACGGCGTTGATCGCCTCGATCAGTTCGACATATTCGGGACCGCGCTCGGCCGCGAAGGCCTTGTGCACCCCGGCGGCCGCGTCGATGAAGGGCGTGGTGTCCGGGGTCGTGATCTGAACGCCGGACTCCACGAGCTTCTGCGTAAAGCCTTCATTGCCGATCCTGAGATGCGCCCGCGCCGCCTCCGCGGCGATGTCGGCGGCCATGTAGAGCGCGTCCTTCTGCTCGTCGGTCAGCTTCTCCATGAATTTGTTGCTGACGAAGAATGGCGGCGTCAGGGCAAAATGGCCCGTCAGGGCGACATGCTTGGCGACTTCATGGAATTTCTGAGTGTAGATGACGTCAAGCGGGAGGTCGCCGCCATCGACGGTGCCGGTCTGCACGGCGGTCAGGGTTTCCGACCAGGCCATCGGGACGGGGTCGGAGCCGAACGCCTTGTAGGTGTCCACCATCACGACATTCTTGGGAACCCGATATTTCAGCGGCTTGAAATCATCAATGCTGTTGATGGCTTGCTTCGAGTTGTAGATGTGCCGGAACGAGACCAGCACGATCTTCACCAGGTGGACGCCCGCTTCTTCCGGCATCGCGCCCCAGATCTGCTTGCCGACGTCGCCATCGACCACCTTGAGGGCATGGTCGAGGTTCTGCAGCATGTAAGGCATGACCAGCAGGTCGATCTTGGGATAGAACGGGCCGGCATTGTTCTGCGCAATCAGGGTGCCGTCGAGCGTTCCGAGCTGCAGCTTCTTGAACATGTCCTGCTCGCCGCCCATCTTGAAGCAGCAATGGACCTTGACCCGGACTTCGCCGCCGGTGAGCTTGTTCAGGCGGTCGGCGAAGGTGTTCATGAAGGTGCCGTAGGCATTCGCTTCCGCGGTCGCATAGCCGATATTCATCAGGGTCGCGGCGAGCGAAGCGCCTGTGGACATGGCCGTAACGACAGCCATCACGGTGAATGCCATAAGCATTCGCTTTATCATCTTTTTCCTCCCAGTCCTGGAAACGCTTTCATTTTGGCGACGGCATAGGGGTCGCTCCGTTGTGTGTCAGCGGCGCCCGGATGGCCTCCGGCAGGCGCGGCCGGCTTGCTCAGGCCGCCCTGTCGGGCCGGCTGACGGCGCAAGTGTCGCATGGCGGCTCGCCGGATTCCAGCACCCTTCGTCGCGCTGCGGTTTTCTTGACGCCTGCAAGACATATGCGCGATGGCGGCCCCGGCGGCGGCCGGGCGGCTTCCGGCAGCAGGCGCTATGACGCCGGGACGGGCCATGGGGAGGAATGACGGACGCCGGCCGTGGCCTCGGCGGCAAGTCCGGGCTAAAATCCCCGCGTCATGACAGCCATCTCCCAGCCCCGCCGGATCGTCGTTCGCGGCGCCCGGGAGCACAATCTCAAATCCGTCGATGTGTCGCTGCCGCGCGGCAGGCTGATCGTCGTCACCGGACTTTCCGGCTCCGGCAAGTCCTCGCTGGCCTTCGACACGATCTATGCCGAAGGCCAGCGCCGCTATGTGGAGAGCCTCTCCACCTATGCGCGGCAATTCCTGGAGCTGATGCGCAAGCCCGATGTCGATTCGATAGAAGGCCTGTCGCCGGCGATTTCCATCGAGCAGAAGACCACCTCGCGCAATCCGCGCTCCACCGTCGCCACCGTCACGGAGATCTACGACTATATGCGCCTCTTGTGGGCGCGGGTCGGCATCCCCTATTCGCCGGCCACCGGCCTGCCCATCGAAAGCCAGAGCACCGCCCAGATGGCCGACCGGATCGAGGCCCTGCCGGAAGGCTCGCGGCTGCTGCTGACGGCGCCGGTCGTGCGGGGCCGCAAGGGCGAATACCGCAAGGAGCTCCAGGACTACCGCCGGCGCGGCTTCCAGAGGGTCAAGATCGACGGAGACCTCTATGACATCGAGGACGCGCCGGCGCTGCGCAAGAATGTGAAGCATGACATCGCCGTGGTGGTGGACCGGCTGGTCGTCCGCCCCGGCCTCGGCAACCGGCTGGCGGACAGCCTGGAAACGGCGCTCGAACTCGCGGACGGCCTGGCCTCGGTGGAGGATGTGGGCACGGGCGAGAGCCTCCTTTTCTCCGCCCGGTTCGCCTGCCCGGTCTCGGGCTTCACCATAGAGGAGATCGAGCCGCGCCTCTTTTCCTTCAACAACCCGGCCGGCGCCTGTCCGGCCTGCGACGGCCTTGGCAGCCGGCGGTATATCGACGAAGCGCTGGTGGTGCCGGACGACGGGCTCAGCATGCGGCGCGGTGCCATCGCACCGTGGAAAAACACCACCGCGAAATACTACCAGCAGACCCTGAGAAGCCTGGCGCGCCACTACGACGTGGAAACCGACACGCCCTGGCGTGACCTGCCGCCGGAAGTGCGCGGCGCGGTGCTCTACGGCTCGGGAAACGAGCCGGTGACCATGGCCTATAACGACGGCCTGAGGAACTACAAGGTCACCAAGCCGTTCGAGGGCGTCATCCGCAACCTGGAACGGCGCCTCCGGGAGACCGACAGCGCCTGGGTGCGCGAGGAGCTGTCGAAATATCTTGCATCCCGGCCCTGCGAGACCTGCGGCGGCAAGCGGCTCCGGCCCGAAGCGCTCGCCGTGCGGATCGACAATCACGACATTTCCGACATCGCCGCGCTGTCCATCGGCGAGGCCGGCCGCTGGTTCGACCGGCTGCAGGACGTGCTGACGGCGAAGCAGCGCGAGATCGGCGCCCGCATCCTGCGCGAAATCAACGACCGGCTGGGCTTCCTGAACGATGTCGGGCTCGAATATTTGTCTCTCGACCGGGCGTCCGGCACCCTCTCCGGCGGGGAGAGCCAGCGCATCCGGCTCGCTTCGCAGATCGGCTCCGGCCTGACCGGCGTGCTCTATGTGCTCGACGAGCCTTCCATCGGCCTGCACCAGCGCGACAATGACCGGCTGCTGGCGACATTGCGGCGCCTGCGCGATCTCGACAACACGGTCATTGTCGTCGAACATGACGAGGAAGCGATCCGCAGCGCGGACTATCTGGTGGACATGGGCCCCGGCGCCGGCGTGCATGGCGGCCATGTCGTGGCCGAAGGCTTGCCGGAGGAGGTGGTCGCGCGCGGAGACGGCCTGACGGCGCAATATCTGACCGGGCGCAAGCGCATCGAGATTCCGCACTGGCGGCGGCCGGGCAACGGGCACCGGCTCACCGTCAAGGGCGCGAGCGGCCACAATCTCCAGGAGATCAACGCCGTCTTCCCGCTCGGCGTGTTCGCCTGCGTCACCGGCGTTTCCGGCGGCGGCAAGTCCACCCTGGTGGTGGAGACGCTCTACAAGGCGTTGGCCCGGCATCTCCACGGCGCGCGCGGCGCGGCCGCCCCGCATGACCGGATCGAGGGCGCCGACCTCATCGACAAGGTGATCGATATCGACCAGTCGCCCATCGGCCGCACACCGCGCTCGAACCCGGCCACCTATACCGGCGCCTTCACGCCGATCCGCGACTGGTTCACCGGCCTGCCGGAAGCCCGGGCGCGCGGCTACAAGCCGGGGCGCTTCTCGTTCAATGTCAAGGGCGGGCGCTGCGAGACCTGCCAGGGCGACGGCGTCATCAAGATCGAGATGCACTTCCTCCCCGATGTCTATGTCGAATGCGAAACCTGCAAGGGCCGGCGCTACAATCGCGAGACTCTGGAAGTGCGCTTCCGGGGCAAGTCCATCGCCGATGTGCTGGATCTGACGGTGGAGGAGGGCGCAGCGCTGTTCCGCGCCGTCCCGGCGGTCTATGGCAAGCTGGAGACGCTCAGCCGGGTGGGGCTCGGCTATATCAAGATCGGCCAGCAGGCGACGACGCTTTCCGGCGGCGAGGCGCAGCGCGTCAAGCTCGCCAAGGAACTGTCCCGGCGCTCGACCGGGCGCACGCTCTACATTCTCGACGAGCCGACCACCGGCCTGCATTTCGAGGATGTGCGCAAGCTGCTCGAAGTGCTGCACGCGCTGGTGGACGCCGGCAATACGGTGATCGTCATCGAGCACAATCTGGAAGTCATCAAGACAGCCGACTGGATCGTCGATCTCGGGCCGGAAGGCGGCGCCGGCGGCGGGCGCATCGTGGCGGCCGGCACGCCGGAAGAGGTGGCGGGCGCGCCCGAAAGCCACACGGCGCGCTACCTCGCCGCCTCGCTCGGCCGCGCGGCGCGGCTGGCGGGATAGCGCTCAGCGCTGTAGCGCGACCAGCGACAATTGGCGGCCATAGTCCGGCTCGCCCCTGAGGCAGGCGCGGCGATAGCTGAAGAATCGTTCTGCTTCCGAGCAGGTATCCGCCCCGGCGACCGAGACGGCCGCCAGCCCTGCGCGCTCCAGCCTTGCGGCGACATAGCCGGCGAGGTCGAAGCGGCAATGGCCGGGCCGGGCCGATGGCGCGAACCAGCGCCCGTTATCGGGATCGGCCGCCTCGAACGCGATACGGAACTCCGACCCGACCTCATAGGACGCCTGCCCGATGCAGGGGCCGATGGCGGCGACCGTGCGCCCCGCCGCCGCGCCGAGCTGCTCCATCCGCTCCAGCACCGCCTCGGCGACGCCGGCAAGCGCGCCGCGCCAACCGGCATGGGCCGCGCCGACAACGCCCGCCCGCTCGTCCGCGAACAGCACCGGCGCGCAATCCGCCGTCAATATGCCGAGCGCCAGGCCCGGGCGGTCGGTGGCCATGCCGTCCGCCCTCAGGCCCTTTGGCGGCTCCGACAGGATCGCCGCTTCGGCGCTGTGGATCTGGTAGAGCACCGCCAGCCGGTCCGCGCCGACCGCAGTGAGCGCGCGGCGGCGGTTCTCGCTCACCGCCTCCCGGTCGTCGCCGGAGCCGAAGCCGCAATTCAGACCGGCATAGAGCCCGGTGCTGACGCCGCCGGCGCGCTCCAGAAAGGCATGCGCGATGCCTCGAAGGCCCGACAGCGCGTCTCTTTCGCTCATCCCCCCTCTCCTTCCAGGAAGCCTGCGGGCGCCGGCGCGCCGGCAGGGCCAAAGGCCAGCACGCAGAACAGCCGGCCCATCGCCTCCGCGCGCGTCAGCCGCGCCAGCGCGGCCTGCTGCCCGCCGAGCCGGGCGGCCCGGGCCTCGATGCCGAGCCGCCGGAGCCAGGCGCCCTGCGTCACTGGCCCCCAGACCGCCGCGCCCGCCTGGCGCCCGGCGCGCATGAGCGCTGCGAAATCAACATGCGCGCTCATATCCGCTTCGCCGGGCCGGGACAATGGATCGACCGGAAGGTGCGCACTGACCGCCTGCACGGTCGGCCTGCCGGGCGGCTCGACATAGCCGTAATCGACAGCGAGGCCGTAGCCGGGACGCGCCGCCAGCGCCGCCGCCAGGCCGGTCGCCGCCGGGCAAGTTTCGGTTATGTCGCCCTCTTCACCCACGCCCGCATGGCGAAACGCCGGGCCCGCGACGAAGCGGAAGCCGTCCTCCTCCCGGTCCACCAGGCGTTCGTGCCAGCGCCCGCCAATGCGCACGAACTGCCGGACCGGGAGCGCGTCGAAGAACTCATTGGCGATCCAGATGGCGGGGCCGTCCGGTATGGTCTCCGCCCGGTCGTGCCAGACGGCGTCGAAGCCCTGCGCGCGCTGGAGGCAGCGCAGCGCGGGCGAGGTTTCCACCAGATGCACGTCGGGGCGGAACGCCGGCTCCAGCCGGGCGGCGCGCAGGGCATCGGCCATCAGCACGCCGCGCCCCGGCCCGAGCTCGATCAGCTGGATATCCGCCGGCCGGCCCATCCGCTCCCAGGCATCCACGCACCAGAGGCCCAGGATCTCGCCGAACATCTGGCTGACCTCGGGCGCGGTGATGAAATCCCCGCCCCGCCCGAACGGGTCCCGGCCGGCATAATAGGCGGCGTTGCTGAGCGCCATGAACTCGGCAAGCGGAAGCGGCCCGTCGCGCTCGATGCGCCGGGCAAGCCGCGCTGCCAGGCTGCCGCTCACGGGCGGCGGAGGATCATGACGAGGCCGAGGGCGATGAGCGGCAGGGAGAGAATCTGCCCCATCGTGACCGGGCCCAGAATGAAGCCCAGATGCGCGTCAGGCTCCCGGAATAGCTCGGCGAAGCAGCGCGCCAGCCCGTAGCCGAGGAAGAAGACGCCCGCCAGCAGGCCGGGCCGCGCCCGCACCCGCTCCCGCCGCGCCAGCGCCAGCATCACCAGGCCGAGAACCGCGCCCTCCAGCGCTGCCTCGTAAAGCTGGCTCGGATGGCGCGGCAGGCCGGCCGGGTCCGAGGGAAACACCATCGCCCAGGAGACGTCCGTCGCCCTGCCATAGAGCTCCGCATTCACGAAATTGGCGAGCCGGCCGAGAAAGAGCCCGAGCGGGACCACCGCCGCCACGACATCGCCCACCCGCAGGAAGGGCAGGCCCCGCCGGCGCGCGAACAGGAACGCCGCCAGAGCGACGCCGGCGAGCCCGCCATGGAACGACATGCCGCCCTGCCACAGGAACAGCGCCTCCACCGGGTTCAGGAGGTAGTAGCCCGGCTTGTAGAACAGCACATAGCCGAGCCGGCCCCCGGCGATGACGCCCAGCACCATCCAGGCGAACAGGTCATCCACCCGCTCGGCGCGCATCAGATAGGGCGGCAGCACGGCGAGGCGGCGCGCGAGCCGCCAGCCGACGACGAGGCCCACCAGATAGGCGAGCGCATACCAGCGAATGCCGAACGGCCCGAGCTCGATCGCCACCGGGTCGATGACGGGAAAGGGGATGGCGGGCAGAATCACGGCCGGGATAGTTCCAGCCCCGGCTGCCCGGCGCGATCTGCCGTGACAAGCATCATTTCATGGCCCATCCTGTCGGCGCGGTTGAGAAGCTATGCCCGGAGTCGAACTCATGCAAACCGGAAAGCGTGTCCTGGACGATCTGGCCCGCGTCGCGGCGGGCGCCGCCGGCGCGGCGGGCGCCGTTCGCGATGAGATGGAATCGATGGTCCGCGACCGTCTGCAAAGCCTGCTCGATTCGATGGACCTGGTGCAGCGCGAGGAATTCGACGCCGTGCAGGAGATGGCGCAGAACGCGCGCATGGAGCAGGAGCGGCTCGAAGCGCGGGTCGCTGCCCTCGAGGCCCGGCTGGCAGAAACCGGCAAGTGAGCGCGATCGTCGTCGAATACCCCTATGACGAGCCGCCGCCCGGGGGCACGGCGCGCCAGGTGGCTGAGGGGGTTTGGTGGGTGCGCATGCCGCTGCCCTTCGTGCTCGACCATATCAACCTCTATCTACTGGAAGACGGCGACGGCTGGACCGTCGTCGATTGCGGGCTGAACAAGGACGGCGTGCGCGACCTCTGGGAGACGCTGATCCGCACACTGCTCGCCGGGCGTCCGGTCCGCCGCGTGCTGGTCACCCATTTCCATCCCGACCATATGGGCCTGGCCCAATGGCTGCTCGCGCGCTTTCCGGGCGCGGAGCTCTGGATGAGCCTTTCGGAATGGCTGTGGTCGCATTTCGCCTTCGAGGCGCGGGAACGCAATATGGAGGAGATGCTGGGCTTCTGGCGGCGGAACGGCATGGCCACGACCACCGTGGACGCCATGCGCGGGCGCGGCAATTTCTATGCCCAGAACGTGGTGCGGCCGCCCATTGTCTATCGCCGCATCCAGCATGGCGACACCATCCGCATCGGCGGGCGCGACTGGCAGGCGATCACGGGCGCCGGCCATTCGCCCGAGCATGTCTGCCTCGCCTGCCCGGACTCGAAGCTGCTGATCGCCGGCGACCAGGTGCTGCCGCGTATCACCACCAATGTGTCGGTGCAGTTCACGGAGCCGGACGGCGACCCGTTGCAGCAATTCCTGGACAGCACTCGCGCCTTCGCGCATCTGCCGGACGACACCTTCACGCTCTGCAGCCACGACCGCCCCTTCTACGGCTTGCATGAGCGGCTGGCGCAGCTGCGCGACCACCACCAGACCCGCCTCGACGACGGCTGCGAAGCCCTGGCCGAACCGCGCCACGCCATAGACCTGCTGCCGGTGTTTTTCCACCGCCCGCTCGACCTGCACCAGCAGTCCTTCGCTATCGGCGAGGCCATCGCGCATCTCCACAATCTCTGGCGCATGGGACGCGTCCGGCGCGAGCAGGGCGCGGACGACGTGTTCCGTTTCGTCCGAGCATGACCGGGGAGCGGGAAACCCTCTCCGCGCTGCTGGAACGCGTCGCGGAGGAAGCGGGCGAAGCGCCGGCGCTGCTCTATGACGGCGGGAGCTGGAGCCATGCCGAACTGCTGGACCGCTCGCGCCGGGCCGCGTCCGCGCTGGCGGCGCTCGGCATCGGCCGTGGCGACAAGGTGGCGCTCTGGCTGCCGAATGTCCCGGCTTGGCTCGCGCTCTATTTCGCGCTCGGCCGCCTCGGCGCGGTGGCGGTCGCGGTCAATACCCGCTTCCGGGCGCTGGAGGTCGCGGACATCCTGGCCCGCTCCGGCGCGAAGGCGCTCGCCATGTGGCCGGGCTTCAAGGATATCGACTTCGCCGGCCTGCTGGCCGAAATCGGCGAGGACGCGCTGGTCGGGCTGGAGCGGGTGCTGGTCTATGACGAGGGCGAGTCCCCGGTCCCGGAGCGCATAGCCGGCAAGCCCGTGACGGCTGTCAGCGCGCTGTTCGAGGCGCCGCCGCTGGCCGAGGACCGCGCCGCGCCGGAGGATGCCTGCAACATCTTCACCACCTCCGGCACCACCTCGAAGCCCAAATTCGTGCTGCACGGCCAGTATCCAGTGACGCGCCACGCCCGTGACTGCGTCTCCGCCTTCGGCTGGGACCGGCCGGGCGCGGTCAGCTACCAGGCGACGCCGCTCTGCGGGGTGTTCGGCTTCTCGACCATGATGGCGACGCTTGCCGCTGGCGCGCCCAATATATTGACGCCGCTGTTCACGCCCGGTGAGGCCGCCAACGCCCTGCGCCGCCACCGGGTCACGCATTTCATGGGCACGGACGACATGTATGCGGGCATGCTCGCCCTGCGCGAGGAGCCGGAGCCGTTCCCGAGCCTCCGCCTCTGCGGCTATGCGCTCTTCAACCCGACGCTGGAGGACTTCGCCGCGCGGACGCTCGCACGCGGCGTGCCGCTGATTGGCCTCTACGGCATGAGCGAGGTGGGCGCGCTGATGGCGGTCCAGCGGATCGACGCGCCGCTGGAGGACCGGCTCGCCGGCGGCGGCTATCCGGTGACGCCGGAAGCGGTCGTGCGGGTGCGCAATGTCGAGACCGGCGAACTCTGCCCGCCCGGCGTTTCGGGCGAGGTCGAGATGCGCTGTCCGAGCCTCTTCCTCTGCTATGAGGGCAATCCGGAAGCCACGGCGGCGGCGATGACCGAAGACGGCTTCCTGCGCACCGGCGATGCGGGGCGGATGCGCGCCGACGGCAGCTTCGTCTATGAAGCGCGCATGGGCGACACGCTGCGCCTCGCGGGCTTCCTGACGGCCCCGAGTGAGATCGAGGCGCATATCGAAACCCATCCCTCGGTCGCCGGCTGCCAGGTCGTCGGCACCGCCACGCCGCGCGGCCCGCGCGCCTTCGCCTTTGTGCGCCCTGCGGATGGCTGCTACGACGAAGCGGCGCTGCTGGCCTGGTGCCGCGAGACCATGGCCAATTACAAAGTCCCGGTCCGCGCCACCGCCATCGACGCCTTCCCCGTCACCCACAGCGCCAACGGCACCAAGATCCAGAAAGCCGAACTCCGCCGCATGGCCGAGGCCTTGGAAGCGGATGCGGTGTCGGCGCGGTGCATCCGGGAATGAAAGTGAGCAGCGGCGGCGGAATATCCAGGACGGAATCAATTGTATTGCGCAGCGCTACACGCTACACTTTGTCGTGAAATTCAAACACAAGGGATTGCGGGCGCTGCATGAGCGGGACGACGCGTCGCGAGTGCCTGCAGGGCAAGTGCCACGGCTTCGCCGTATCCTGTTCCGGCTCCAGGAAGCTGTTCATCCTGGCAGTGCGGACGCGCCGGGCTTCCGGTTGCATCCCTTGAAGGGAAACCGCGCTGGCACATGGAGTGTGCGGGTCACCGGCAACTGGCGTGTCGTCTTCCGTTTCGAAGATGGCGAGGCCGTAGACATAGACCTGATCGACTATCATTGAACACCGGGGAGCGTTGACCGTGAACGAAGCAGAGAACGACCGTGCCGCTCCGATGCTGAATCCGCCGCACTTGGGCGAACTGATCCGCGAGAGCATGGAGGATGTCGGCTGGAGTATTACCGAGACGGCCGCGCAATTGGGCTGCGAACGCGGAACGCTGTCCCGCCTTCTGAACGGGCGGGCGGGCGTGTCGGCAACAATGGCTTTGGCGTTGGAAGATATCGGTTGGGGCACCGCCGAGCACTGGATGCGCATGCAGGCCAGTTACGAATTGGTGCAGGCGCGACGGGCACGAGCAAGCGCAGACCGATTGGCAGAGGTGAACCCGGCGTGAGGCCCTGTCGGACGGGACTGCCGATCCGCATTTCCAACCGGGGTCATGGTCTGCGCGGCGCGGCGGGTACGGAGTGGAGGCCGGCGCGGATTCCGTGCAGACTGCCCGCATCGACAACGGAGACGAGCTAGTGACAGGCTGGCGCGACGCGCTTCCTTCCGACGGGTTGCTGGTGGTGGTCAAGCGGGACTGCCCGACCTGCGTGCTGGTGGCGCCGGTGCTCGCGGAATTGGCGGGCGCGGGGGCCGTGGCGGTCACGCAGGACGACCCCGCCTTCCCCGAGGGCATGGCGCCCCGGCATGACGGCGACCTCGAGCTCTCCTACCGCCTCGGCATTGAGATCGTCCCGACGCTGATCCGCTTCAGCGGCGGCAAGGAGGCGGCGCGCACCATCGGCTGGAACAAGGCGGAATGGCGCGCGTTTACCGGCAATGCGGATCTGGGCCGGGACCTGCCCGACAACCAGCCCGGATGTGGCTCGCTGTCGGTCGAGTTCGGCATGCCGGAGAGGCTGGCGCTGCGCTTCGGCGACATCCCGCTCAAGGCGCGGCGAATCGTCGTCGAGGACCATGACGATCCGATGGAGACGGCCTTCGACCGCGGCTGGACCGACGGCCTGCCGATTGTGCCGCCGACCGACCTGCGCGTGGCGCGGATGCTGGCCGGCACGACGCGCCCCGCCGGCGAGATTATCGGGCAAATCCCGCCCAATCTCATCCCTTGCACGGTGGAGAAGGCGGCCATCAACGCCGTCATGGCCGGCTGCCGACCCGAATATTTCCCGACCGTGCTGGCGGCCGTGGAGGCGGCGCTGGACCCGGCCTTCTCCATGCATGGCCTGCTCTGCACGACCCATTTCGCGGGCCCCGTCATCGTCGTCAACGGCCCCGTTGCGCGGCGCATCGGCATGAATTGGGGCCTGAACGCGCTTGGCCAGGGCAATCGCGCCAATGCGACCATCGGGCGGGCCTTCCAGCTCATCATCCGCAATGTCGGCGGCGGCAGGCCGGGCGAGATCGACCGCGCGGCGCTCGGCAATCCCGGCAAATACACCTTCTGCTTTGCCGAGGACGAGACCGACCCGGACTGGACGCCGCTCTCCGTTGCCCGCGGCGTGCCGGCGGGCGCCTCGGCCGTCACCCTCTTCCAAGGCGAGGGGGTGAGCGGCTTCGTGGACCAGAGGAGCCGCACGGCGGAGGAGCTGACCACCTCGCTCGCCCATTATCTCTGGCATGTGAACCACCCCAAGCTCTGCGAGTTCGGCGGCGCGCTGCTGGTGCTCTCGCCGGAGCATTACGCCATCTACAAGGCCGAGGGCTGGGGCCGGACGGAGATCCACGAGGCGCTGTGGACCGCGCTCAAGCGGCCGGGGCGCGATGTCGTGCGCGGCGCCGGCGGCCTCGCCGAAGGCCTGGAGCCCGGCCGCGAAACCGAAATCATCGATAAATTCCGCAAACCCACCTTCCTGATCGCACGCGCCGGCGGGCCGGCCGGCCTGTTCTCGGCGGTGATCGGCGGGTGGACCGGCATGCGGATGACCGGAGAAGTCGATCCTGTAACGAAGGAGATCGGATCATGACGGAACCCTATGCGATGCGGGACCCGACGGCGGAGACGGAGCCGGCCATGCGCCAGCCCGTCATGGCGCCGGCGCGCCTCGACGGCCTCACTATCGGCCTGCTGTCCATCGGCAAGGAGCGCTCGGTGGAGTTCCTGGACGCGGTGGAGGAGCGGCTGGCCGCCCAGGGCCTGAAGGTGATGCGCTTCGCCAAGCCGACGCATACCAAGCCCGCGCCGCGCGGCGTCATCCAGGACCTCGTGGAGCGCTGCGACATCGTTGTCGAAGGGCTTGCGGATTGAGGCTCGTGCACGTCGTGCAGTTTGCATGACATCATCGAGCTCGACCGCCTGGGCATGCCCGGCTGCGCGGTGGCGACAGAAGAGTTCCGAGACGCCGCCGCCATACAGGCCGACGCCATGGGCGTGCGCCCGGCCGTGGTGTTCGTGGACCATCCGATCCAGAACCGCACGCCGGAGGAGCTGACGGATATCGCCGAGCGCGCCATCCGGCCCATTCTGGCGGCGATCCGGAGCGGATAGCCGGCCGGGGCCGGCCTGCCCGCCACGCCGCCGGATTTGCCGGCGGCCCGCCACGACTCCTGATGACATCGGGGAGCGTCTTGACGAATATAGGCGCCGACAGGCCCGAACAGCGAACCGGAGACGCCATGACCCTCAATGCCGAGCTCAGCCGCAGGATCTACACGGATATGTGGCGAATCCGCCTCTTCGAGGAAGAGGCGCTGCGCCAGACCAGCCTCGGCTCCGTCAAGGGCACGCTCCACACCTATTGCGGCGAGGAGGCGATTGCGGTCGCGGTATGCGCGCATCTGCGCGACGACGACTATGTGCTGGGGACCCATCGCAGCCACGGGCACTGCCTCGCCAAGGGCGCGCCGATGGACCGCATGATGGCGGAGCTGTTCGGACGCGTGACCGGAAGCTGCCGCGCCAAGGGCGGCTCCATGCATATCGCGGACTTCTCGCGCAACATATTGGGCGCAAACGGCATCGTCGCCGGCGGCATCGGCCCCGGCACCGGCACGGCGCTCGCCAGCCGGATCCGCAAGAGCGACCAGGTGTCGGTCGTGTTCTTCGGCGACGGCGCGGCGGCGCGCGGCCCCTTCCATGAGGGCCTCCTGTTCGGCTCGCTCTGGAAGCTGCCGGTCATCTATGTCTGCGAGAACAACGGTTACCAGCAATGGGTGCCGCGCAGGAATGTCGCGGTGGTGGACTCGGTCGCCGACATGGCGGCCTCCTACGCCATCCCCGGCGTTTCGGTGGACGGGCAGGACCTGGAGGCGGTCTATGGCGCGGCGGAGGAAGCAGTCGCCCGCGCGCGGCGCGGCGAGGGCCCGACCCTGATCGAGGCCCGCACATACCGCTTCTACGGCCACAGCCTCGGCGACATGGAGGAATACCGCTCGCGCGAGGAAGTCGATGACTGGCGCGAGAACCGTGACCCGATCAAGCTGTTCAGCGCCTGGATGAAGGAGCGCCAGTGGCTGGGCGATGACGAGGACGAGGCGATCCAGACCGGGGTGAAGGCGGAGGTCGCGAAGTCCGTGGCCTTTGCGGAGGAAAGCCCGCCGCCCGATCCCGCGGACGCCCTGACCGATGTGCTGGACGCGGAATGGAGGGTTTCGGCATGAGGACCATCGCGCTCCGCGACGCGCTCCGGGAAGCGCTGCATGAGGAAATGGCCCGCGACGAGAGCGTGTTCGTCATCGGCGAGGATGTGATCGCCCATGGCGGCCCCTACACCGTCACCCAGGGCATTGTGGACAAGTGGCCGGACCGGATCTTCGAGACGCCCATCGCGGAGGCCGGCATTGTCGGGCTCGGCGTCGGCGCCGCGCTCGCCGGCATGCGCCCGGTGGTCGAGATCATGTATGTCGATTTCATCACCTGCGCGATGGACGAGGTCGTCAACCAGGCCGCCAAGATGCGTTACATGACCGGCGGGCAGGCAAGCGTGCCCATCGTCATCCGCCTGCCTTGCGGCCCGGCCCGGCTGGTCGCGGCCCAGCATTCGCAGATCATGGAATCCTGGTTCATGCATGTGCCGGGCCTGCAGGTCGTCGCGCCGAGCACGGCCTATGACGCCAAGGGCCTGATGAAGACCGCGATCCGCAGCCCCGACCCAGTCGCGTTCTTCGAATACAAGGCGCTCTATGTGAGCGAGGGCGAGGTGCCGGAGGAGGATTATGTCATCCCCTTCGGCAAGGCGGACATCAAGCGCGAGGGCGAGGACGCCACCGTGGTCGCCATTGGCGGCATGGTGCCGCGCGCGCTGGAGGCCGGCGTCGCGCTCGAAGATGAGGGCTACGACATCGAGGTGGTGGATCCGCGCACGCTCGCGCCGCTCGACATGGAGACGATCTGCGAGTCCGTGCGCCGGACCGGGCGCGCCGTGATCTGCGAGATGGATTCCTCCTTCGCCGGCACCGGCGCGGAGATCGCCGCGGCGCTCGCCGAGCAGTGCTTTCACGATCTGCGCGCGCCGATCCTGCGGGTCGGCAGCCCGCATGTGCCCATGCCCTTCGCCGAAGAGCTGGTCGATGTCACCGTGCCCGACGCCGGGGCGGTCGCCAATGCGGTGCGCAAGGTCATGGCCTGATGGCGGTTCGCCTGAGGCTTGCCGCGCTCGGCCACACCATGGAGCGCGGCAAGGTCGTGGAATGGTATGCCGAGGAAGGCGCGCCGATCGAGCAGGGCGCGCCGCTCTACTCGGTCGAGACCGACAAGGCGACCGTCGATGTGGAGGCGCCGGCCGGCGGCGTGCTGCTGCGCATAGATGCCGAAGTGGACCGGGAATACCCGGTGGGTGCAACGCTCGCCTGGATCGGCGACAGCGGCGAGGACCTGCCGGACAGGGCGGACGAGACAGTGGCGGCGCCCGCCGCCGTGTCGGACGAGCAGCGCGTCACCCCCGTCGCACGCCGCCTTGCCGAGCGCCATGGCGTGGATGCGGACCGGCTGGACGGCACCGGCCCCGGCGGGCGCGTCACCAAGGAGGATGTGCAGCGCGCCATCGCTTCGGGCACGGCTCCGCCGCTGGAAGACAAGCCCTCGGGCGAGCCGGCGCATGATGTGGTGCCGCTTGAAGGCATCCGCCGTGTTACGGCCGAGCGCCTCAGCGCGCATTGGACCGGCGCGCCGCAGGTCACGGAAGGCCTCGATATCGACATGACCGCCATGCGCGCCTTCCGCAACGCCAATCGCAGCGAATGGCGCGCGGCTTACGGCATCGTGCCGGCCTTGAACGACATCGTGCTGAAGGCCGCCGCCGCCGCGCTGGAGGCCAATCCGGCGCTCAATGCGGCCCTGGTGAACGGCGCGATCCACCGTTACCGGGAGATCAATCTCGGCATGGCGGTGGATGTCGAGGACGGGCTGGTGGTGCCGGTGCTGCGCGACGCCGGCCGGCTCGACCTCGGCGGCATTGCGCGCGCCGCCGCCGACCTGACAGCCCGCGCGCGGTCCCGCAAGCTGGCTCCCGTGGATTTCGAGGGCGCGACCTTCACGGTCACCAATCTGGCCGCGCTCGGGGTGGACTGGTTCACGCCGGTGCTGAACCCGCCGCAATGCGCCATCCTCGGCGTCGGCCGGATGCGTCGCATGCCGGCCGTGGTCGGCAATGAGGTCGCGATCCGCGACATGGCCACATTCGTCGTCACCTTCGACCACCGCGCGCTCGACGGCGCGCCGGCCGGACGCTTCCTCTCCAGGCTGAAGCGCCTGCTGGAATCGCCCGACCCGGCGCTGTTCGCGGGCGCGGGCGAATAAGCCGGGCCGGACCCGGCGCCGCGCTGTCCTTGCGCTGAACGATGCGGACAACGCAGCTGATCCATGTCGTCGGCTGCCATGCCGAGGGCGAGGTGGGGGATGTGATCGTCGGCGGGGTGGCGCCGCCGCCGGGCGCCACGCTCTGGGAGCAGAGCCGCTTCATCGCGAAGGATGGCTGGCTGCGAGACACGGTGCTGAACGAGCCGCGCGGCGGCGTCTTCCGCCATGTCAACCTGCTCGTGCCGGCGAAGGAGCCGGCCGCCGTCATGGGCTTCATCGTCATGGAGCCGGCCGACACGCCGCCCATGTCCGGCTCCAACGCTATATGCGTCGCGACGGTGCTGCTGGAGACCGGCATCGTCGCGATGCAGGAGCCGGAGACGCGCTTCCTGCTGGAGGCGCCGGGCGGCCCGGTGGAGGTCGTCGCCGCCTGCCGGGACGGCAAGGCCGAGCGGGTGCGCATCCGCAATGTCCCCTCCTTCGCCGACCGGCTGGATGCGCCGCTCGAAGTGGAAGGGATGGGCGCGCTCCGGGTCGATACCGCCTATGGCGGCGACAGCTACGCCATCGTGGACGCGGCTGCGCTCGGCTTTGCGCTCCGTCCCGACGAGGCGCGCGACCTCGCCGAGACGGGCATGCGAATCCTGCGCGCCGCAAATGAGCAGATCGGCTTCCGCCATCCCGAGCAGGCGGATTGGGCGCATCTCTCCTTCTGCCAGTTCGCAGCCCCGCTCGAATATCGGGGCGGCGTCCCGCATGGCCGCAATGCGGTCGCCATCCGGCCCGGCAAGATCGACCGCTCGCCCTGCGGCACCGGCTGTTCCGCCCGGCTCGCCACTCTGCACGCGAAGGGCGTTCTCCGCGCCGGCGACAGCTTTGTGGGCGTCTCGCTGATCGATTCCCGTTTCGATTGTCGGATCGAGGGCGAGACGGCGGTGGGCGGCCGGCCCGCCATCCTGCCCTCGCTCGCGGGCCGCGCCTGGATCACCGGCACGCGCCAGATCATGGTCGATCCCGACGACCCCTGGCCGTGCGGCTACCGCCTCGCCGATACCTGGCCGGAGGATTGCTGAGGACGGGCAGCCTCCCGGCAGCGCCGCTCCGCCCCGTCGGCATGCGGGACGCCCAATTGCGTCAGGCCAGGGCCCTGCTGTCCTCATTGGCGGAGGGGGCGGCGCAGGGCGAAACTGCGGTCATTACCGGACTGTCGCCCTTCCCATCGGACCTCGCCTGCGCTCTACTGTCTGGCGATTCCCGGCAGCAAGGAGGGCTTGGCATGACCGCATACAGGTTCGACGACCGCGCGATCGACTGGGCGCCGTTCAACGGCTTCGAGGGCCTCTACTATGCCATCCAGAGCGTGGACCGGGAGCTGAACCGGGTCGATATGCTGATGAAGTTCGACCCGAATACCAATTGTGTGCCGCACACCCATGTCGGCGTCACCAAGACGCTGGTGCTGGAGGGCGAGCACCGCATCTACAGGCCTGCGCCCGACGGCGCGCTCGGAGCGCCCGATATCCGTCCCGCCGGCGTGTTCTCGGAGAACCGGGGCGACGAGACCCATGTCGAGGGCGGCGGGCCGGAGGGTGCGATCATCCTGCTGTCCATGCAGGCGGTGGACGGCGATGTCTATGACATACTCCGCCGGGACCTCTCGCTGGACCGCAAGATCACGCTCGACAATTTCGCCCGCGGCCTGGAGCGCCAGCGGGCGCGGGCCGCCTGACGGCCGGGCCCTGGGGCGGTTCCTTGAAGAACAACCCGTTACCGAAACGGCTTTACAGTTAGGTTGACCGAAATGTTGTGCTTTGCCGAAGAGATCATGCTGCTCCTGCTCGACGACCGCGACGGGAGCTTCCTGCCGGTTCCGCATTCGTCGGTGAAGAGCGCGCTGGCCGGCGCGGTGCTGATGGACCTGGCGCTGCGGGACCGGATCGACACCGACCCCCACAGGCTCATCCTTGCGGACGAGACGCCGACGGGCGATTCCCTGCTCGATCCCACCCTGGCGCGCATTGCCGCGTCCGGGCAGAGCCATGACGCCCAGCATTGGGTGTGGAGAACGGCCGACCAGGCCGATGAGATCCGCGACGCCGCGCTCGCCCGGCTCGTCGAGAAGGGCATTCTGCGGCGCCAGGAAAATCGCTTCCTCTGGGTCTTCCGGTCGCGGCGCTATCCGGCGGTGGACGGCAAGGCGGAGCGCGAGGTCAAGCTCCGGATCCTGGGCGTGCTGCTATCCGACGAACTGCCCGATCCCCGCGACATCGCGATCATCGGCCTCTGCGACGCCTGCGGCATACTCGACCACATGATGGCGCCGCGCGAACTGGCCCATGCCCGCCAGCGTATCGACCAGGTCAGCAAGCTGGACCTGATCGGCCAGTCGGTGGCGCATGTGATCGAGCAGATCCGGGCCTTGAGCCGTCTGCGTTCGGATCTGTAGCGCCGCGCCCGGAACGGGAGGCCGGGTTTATCGCCCCGGCATGCCCTCATCCTTGGGAAGGTCCGGGCGCATCGGGCTCCAGGGCTGTGCGCTGCCAACGAAGATGTCCCGGCTTGGCTGGTACCAGCCTGGATCGTCGAGGCTGCCGGCATAGAGCACCCGGATCGCTTCCGACGCCCCGTTTATCAGGAACACCGGAGAGCCGCATTTCGGACAGAAACCGCGGCGCATGGGGTGGCCCCTGTCCGCCGGCCGCTCGAACCAGGCGGCCTCGCCGCTGAGCAGGGTGAACTCCCTCTCCCGGACCGCCACCGCCGGGAAAAAGGCGCTGCCCGTGGCCTGCTGGCAGTCCCGGCAATGGCAATTGCCCATATAAACCGGCGCGCCCGAGCACTCATAGCGTATGGCGCCGCAAGCGCAGCCGCCGCCGAACGGGAGGTCCATGGCCGTTCTCCTTTCGCGTTGCGGACCGACTATAGCCGGTGCGCCTGCAAGGTGAAGCGGCAAGGCCCGCAACACGCGAAACATCCCGGCAAATGCAGTGGAAGCCGGCTCCAACCCGGCCGAAACGGTTCGCCAGGGCGGGCAGTGTCCAGAACTGGCCGCCGCGCTTCATCCGGAATGGCAGCCGTTTGTTCGTTATATTGAAATAATTCTTAGAAATGGCTTGACTTCCATGAATTGCATGACGATATGGGTCCGAAGGGCGAACCCGACATCGGCGGGGCCGCATCGCCTCCCTTGATCGCTCCGGCGCGAAAAAACCCGGGAAACGGACATGACAAATGCGTCCTGCATTTGCCCTGCGCCTGCGGACCATGACAGAACATGACATATGCTGACACTCTCGGGGCGGTCTGCTTCTCCCGGAGGAGACCCGTGATCGCAGGGGCGCCGGCGGCGGTCTGTGACTCCGGCAGCCGCCGCAGGCGCGAGAGGCGACAGAGGAGACGGCCCTGCAGGCGGGGCGGGCGCGGGACGGCCTCTCCGACGACGACCGTGACAGGATATATGAGGTGCGGACGTGGCTATGGGCGCGTCAGAATTAACCCGTGATTACAGTTGGTTGCAGAAGCTTACATTTTTGCCTTCCCGGATTCATGGCTTGGGGGAAATTTTGTTCCGGGCGGTTTTCCCTTTGATTCGGCCCGGTTGGAGGGCATATTGACCTTAGCGGGTACGCAATCGGGGGCCTCGTCATGGCGCAAGAATTCCGCATAGACCTGCTGCGCTGCGAAGAAAGCGGCGTCTTGGTCGCGACCAGCGAGGACATTCCGGGCCTCGTTCTGGAGGCAGAGACGGTCGGCGGCATTATCGACGCGCTGCTGGAATGCGCCCCGCGCCTGATCGAGCAGAATCTTGGCCTTCCGCCCGAAGAAAACCGCTTTGCCGTTGTGGCGGGGCGTTCCGTGTCCATGCGTTCCGCTTTCACCATGGAGCCGCAACTCGCCAAAGCCGCCTGATGGCGGCCGGGTTCGAGAGGGAAGTCCGCCGCCTCCTGAAAAGCGCGGGTTGGGCCAAGGCCCGACAAGGCAGCAAGGCGGTCACGAAATATGGGCCAGTCCAAGCGGGACCAAATCGGCGGTTTCGGTTCCGGTCAAGATCAAGAGCCGGCACACAGCGAACGCGATTCTGAAGGCCGCGGGTTTGGGAAAGCGCCTGTAGCCCGCCGGGACTCCTCTCATTGGCGATACCGCCCTTCATCGCCGCGCTTCGGCAGCGGCGCCAGCCGCGCCCGCATCATGGTCTTCGGCGCGATTATTTATGAAATAATTCTTATAAATGCTTAATCTCCCGGACCTCCATGGCCGTATGATCCCGGAGGAAGGGGCCGATAGAACCGATCTGAAAGCGGGTCATAGGCCGGAACCGGATATAGGATATATACCCTCGACATGCGGAATATGACAGAACATGACATTCCATGACACATCCCGGGGGTCTTCCGGCCCGGCGCATGGCCTTGCTGGCGACGGGCCGCAAGACTGTCGGCGTCGCGCCAATGGCGTTGACCGGCTCCGGCGCCGGTGATAGCTTCCCGCCAACGGCGGAGACGAGGGGATGTTCCATGGGGGTTTCGCTCCCTCCCGACTATAGACCTTCCAGAAGCGAAGATTTCATGAACCCTTTGCAGCAGGAATACTTCCGGCTGAAGCTGCTTGACTGGAAGGAACGCCTGATTCGCGACTCCTCCGACGCCGTTCACCGGCTCCAGAATGACAGCCTCCGGGTCGCCGATGACGGCGACCGCGCCTCGCTGGAGACCGACAAGCGGATCGCGCTCCGCACGCGGGACCGGGCGCGCAAGCTGATCGCCAAGATCGACCAGGCGCTGAAGCGGATCGACGACGGCACATACGGCTATTGCGAACAGACCGACGAACCTATAGACCTCGGGCGGCTGGAAGCCCGGCCGATCGCAACGCTCTCCATCCAGGCGCAGGAACGCCATGAGCGCCGCGAGCGCATGCACCGGTCGGACTGAGGCTTCCGGGGCGGCCGCAATCCGGCGGCGCCCGTTCCCCCAAAGCGACCCGGCGAACGGCGAACTCCCATGACCCAGGATTACCGCGATACCGTCTTCCTGCCGAAGACGGACTTCCCCATGCGCGCCGGCCTCGCCCGGCGCGAGCCGCAGATCCTGGCCCGCTGGGAGGCCCAGGACCTGTTCGGGCGCCAGCGCGAAGCGGCGCGCGGGCGCGAGAAATTCATCCTGCATGACGGCCCGCCCTATGCGAACGGCCATCTGCATATCGGCCATGCGCTCAACAAGATCCTGAAGGACGTCATCAATCGCAGCCGCCAGATGCTGGGCATGGACGCCCACTACATCCCCGGCTGGGACTGCCACGGCCTGCCGATCGAATGGAAGGTCGAGGAGGATTACCGCGCCGGCGGCCGGGACAAGGACGCGGTGCCGATCCTCGAATTCCGCCGCGAATGCCGGGACTTCGCCGCGCTCTGGATCAACACCCAGCGCGAGGAATTCAAACGCCTCGGCGTGCTCGGCGACTGGGACAATTACTACACCACCATGTCGAACGAAGCCGAGGCGGCGATCGCCGGCGAGATCTGCCGCTATGTCATGAATGGCGGCCTCTACCGGGGCATGAAGCCCGTGCTCTGGTCGGTGGCCGAGAAGACCGCCCTCGCCGACGCCGAGGTCGAGTATCACGACCATGTCTCGCCCTGGATCCATGTGGCGCTGCCGGTATTGCGCGGGGTCGAGGGGCCGGCGGCGCTCGTCATCTGGACGACGACGCCCTGGACCATTCCCGGCAATCGCGGCCTCGCGGTGGCGGCCGGGGCGGACTATGTGCGCGTGGCCGTGCCAGGGCGGGCGGAAACGCTGATCGTGGCGGCCGAGAGGCTCGAAGCCTTCCTGGCCGATTGCGGCTTCGAGAGCCACGAGGTGGTGGCGCGCTGCAAGGGGGCGGCGCTGGTAGGCGCGGTCGCCGCGCATCCGCTGGCATCGCTCGGCTACGACACGGAATCGCCGGTGATGGTCGCCGATTTCGTCACCATGGACCAGGGCACGGGCGTGGTGCATATCGCGCCCGGCCATGGCGCGGATGACTTCAATCTGGGCACCGCCAACGGCCTTGAAGTCACCGACTATCTGGACGGCGACAGCGTCTATCGCAGCCATGTGCCGCATTTCGCGGGCGCGCGCGTGCTGACCGAAGACGGCAGGCCGGGCGGGGCCGACGAGGCCGTCATCGCCGCGCTGGAGGAGGCGGGCGCGCTGCTCGGCAAGGGCCGGCTGCAGCACAGCTATCCACATTCCTGGCGCTCGCGCGCGCCGCTCATCTTCCGCGCGACGACCCAGTGGTTCATCTCGATGGAGACCAACGATCTCCGGGAAAAGGCGCTGGAGGCGGTCGCCGCGACCCGCTTTGTGCCGGAGAGCGGGCGCCGCCGCCTCGGCTCCATGATCGAGGGCCGTCCGGACTGGTGCGTGTCGCGCCAGCGCGCCTGGGGCGTGCCGATTCCGGTGTTCACCCATCGCGGGACCGGCGAAACGCTGCGCGACGAGGCGGTGAACGAGCGTGTGCTGGCGGCCTTCCGCGAACGCGGCGGGGACGCCTGGTTCGAGCTGTCGGCCTCGCACTTTCTGGGACCGGACCGCGACCCGGAGGACTGGGAGCAGGTGCAGGACATCATCGAGGTGTGGTTCGATTCGGGCTCGACCCACGCCTTCGTGCTGGAGGGCAACGAGACCCAGCGCTGGCCGGCCTCGCTCTATCTGGAAGGCTCCGACCAGCACCGGGGCTGGTTCCATTCCTCGCTGCTGGAGGCCGCCGGCACGCGCGGCCGCGCACCCTTCGACGCCGTGCTGACGCATGGCTTCGTGCTCGACGAGGACGGGCGCAAGATGTCGAAATCGCTCGGCAATGTGACCGCCCCGCAGGAGGTCATCGACCGCTATGGCGCCGACATCCTGCGCATCTGGACGGTCTCGGCCGACTATTCGGACGATCTGCGCATCGGCGAGAACATCCTGAAGCACCAGGCGGAGCTCTACCGGCGCATCCGCAACACGCTGCGCTATCTGCTCGGCAATCTCACGGGCTTCGAGGCGGCCGAGCGCGTTGCGCCCGCCGACATGCCGGAACTGGAGCGCTGGGTGCTGCACCGGCTCCGGGAACTCGACCTTCTGGTGCGCCGCGCCATCGAGGACTATGACTTTCACGCCATGTGGACGGCGCTGCACAATTTCTGCGCCGTGGACCTCTCCGCCTTCTATCTGGATATCCGCAAGGACGTGCTCTATTGCGAACCGGCGACGAGCCTTGCGCGCCGGTCGGCCCGGACCGTGCTCGACCTCCTGTTCGACTGCCTGACGGCTTGGACCGCGCCCATCCTCTGCTTCACGGCGGAGGAAGCCTGGCTCGCCCGATATGGGGACGCGGACGGCGACTCGGTGCATCTGCGCCTCTTCCCCGAAGTGCCGGAGGGCTGGCGGGATGACGGGCTGGCGGCGCGCTGGGCCGAAGTGCGCGCCGTGCGCCGGGTGGTGACCGGGGCCATCGAGCGCGAACGCGCCGCCAAGCGCATGCGCTCCGGCCTGGAAGCGGCGCCGGTGGTCTGGCTCGCCCCGGAGCGCCGGGCGGCGCTCGCAGGCCTCGACCTCGCGGAGATCGCCATCGTCTCGACACTCGCCTTCGGCGAGGGCGAGCCGCCTGCGGACGCCTTCCGGCTGGAGGATGTCGAGGGTGTGGCGGTGCTGCCGCGCGCCTCCGAACATGAGCGTTGCGCGCGCTGCTGGCGCCGCCTGCCGGATGTGGGCCGGGCCGGCGACGGCATTTGCGGGCGCTGCGCGGATGCGGTTCGCCTGCCGCCGCCGGAAGCGGCCGCCTGACGCGGCTTGCGTGCGCCCCGGCTATACGGGCTCGGCGCGGCCGCGGCCGTTTTCGCCGCGGACCAGGCGACGAAGTTCTGGGTGCTGGCGGCCCATGCCGACCTGCCGGTCGAGGTCCTGCCCTTCTTCAATGTCGTGCTGGTCTGGAACCGGGGTGTGAGCTTCGGCATGTTCGGCGGCGCCGGGCCGCTCGTGCTGGCGGCGCTGGCCGCGGCCGTGGCGGCCGTTCTGGTGCTGTGGATGCTGCGCTCGGAGCGGCGGTTCGAGGCGCTTGCGCTCGGCGCCGTGGCCGGCGGGGCGGCCGGCAATATTCTCGACCGGCTCACGCGCGGCGCCGTGGTGGACTTTCTTGACTTCCATATCGGCGGCTGGCACTGGTATGCCTTCAATCTGGCCGATTCCGCGATTACCGTCGGCGTCGCCATGCTGCTGTTCGACGCCGTATTTGGGCGCGGTCGGCGGGTCGAAGAAGCCGGCGGCGGGAAGGAACGAACCCGATGATGATCCGGTCGATAGCACTGGTTGCGGGCGCGGTGCTGGCGCTCGGCGCCTGCGATGTGGCACAGACGCTGGGCATCGACCGCGAGGGGCCGGACGAATTCCAGGTCCTGCGCCGCGCCCCGCTCACCGTGCCGCCCGATTTCCGCCTCCGTCCGCCCAGCCCGGGCGCTGTGCGCCCGCAGGAACTGCCGCCGCGCGACCGGACACGCCAGGCGCTGGCCGGCGCCGGCAGCGAGGGCGAGGCGCGGTCCGACGGCGAGTCGGCGCTCGTCGCCAAGACCGGTGGGGTCAAGGTCGATAGCAGCTTCCGCCGGCGCATCGACGAGGAGACGGCCGAAATCGCCGAGAAGAACCGCCGGCTGCTGGACGACCTGATTTTCTGGGAAGACCGCAAATCGCATGCGAGCGTGGTGGACGCCGAGGCCGAGAGCAAGCGGCTTGGCGAGAATGAGGCGCTCGGCAAGCCGCCGACCGAGGGCGAGACGCCGACCATCCAGCGTCGCTAGGCCGACGGGGCGCTGAGCGTGCTGGGCGACCTTCCCTACCGCCAGGACCTGTCGCGCTGCGGCGCAATCGCCGGGAGTGCTGCGTTCGAGCGCGCGCTGGCGGCGGCGGGCAAGGGGCTGGCGGCGCTCAGGCGCGCCTATGAAGACGGCAGCCTGGCGCTGCTGCGCCTGCCGGAGGCGCGGGGCGATCTCGCCATGATCGAGGCGCGGGCCGAGCATCACCGCGAACATGCCGATGATGTCGTCATCCTCGGCACGGGCGGATCCAGCCTCGGCGGGCAGGCGCTCTATGCGCTCGCCGATTCCGGGTTCGGGCCGAGCGGCGACTCGCCCCGCCTGCATTTTCTGGACAATATCGACCCCCACAGCTTCGACCATCTGTTCCGCTCGCTCGATCTCGCGCGCACCGATTTCCTCGTCATCTCCAAATCGGGCGGCACCGCCGAGACGCTGCTGCAATGCCTGGTCTGCCTCGAGGCGCTGGCGGACGCTGTCGGGCGCGAGAATGCCCGGCCGCATGTGACCGTCATCGCCGAACCCGGCGCGAGCCCGCTGCGGCGCCTCGCGGAGTCCTGGGGATTTTTCGTCATCGACCACGACCCCGGCATAGGCGGGCGCTATGCGGCGCTCACGCCCGTCGGCCTGCTGCCGGCCGTCATTGCCGGCCTCGACCCGGCCGCGCTCAGGGACGGCGCGCATCAGACGCTGCACCGCAGCCTGAGCGCCGCCCAGCCCGCCGCGAGCGACCCCGCCCTCGGCGCGGCGCTGAATGCCGCCTCGGGGGAAGGCGCCGGGCGAAGCGCGGTGCTGGCGGTCTATGCCGACCGGCTCCTGCCATTCGCCATGTGGTTCCGCCAGCTCTGGGCGGAAAGCCTCGGCAAGCAGGGCAAGGGCGCGCTGCCCGCGCCGGCGCTCGGCGCGGTGGATCAGCACAGCCAGCTCCAGCTCTGGCTCGACGGGCCGGACGACAAGCTCTTCACTGTCGTGACGGCCGAGACCGCCGGGCGCGGGCGCATCGCGCCGCCGGCGCTGATCGAGGACGAGCGCCTGGCCTGGCTTGCCGGGCGCAGCATGGGCGACCTGCTGGACGCCGAGGCGCGCGCGACCATCGAGACGCTGGCGGAGCGGGGCCGGCCGGTCAGGCAATTCCATCTCGGGCGCATAGACGAGGCGGCGCTGGGCGCGCTGATGATGCATTTCATGCTGGAGACGATCCTCGCCGCGCATGTGCTGGGCGTCGATCCCTTCGACCAGCCGGCGGTGGAACGCGGCAAGGCGCTCGCGCGGGACTATCTCGCGGCCATGGGCCGGCGGTGATGCTGCGCCGCCTGCCGGACGCGGTGGTGAACCGCATCGCGGCGGGCGAGGTGGTCGAGCGCCCGGCGGCTGTGCTCAAGGAGCTGGTCGAGAACGCCGTCGATGCAGGCGCGGGGCGGATCGACTGCGCGCTCCGCGCGGGCGGAGCCGCCTGGATTTCCGTGGACGATGACGGCGCGGGAATCGCCCGGGACGACCTTGGGCTTGCGCTCGAGCGTCATGCGACCTCGAAGCTCGCCGATGACGACCTTGTCGATATCCGCACGCTCGGCTTTCGCGGCGAGGCGCTGCCCTCCGTCGGCGCCGTCTCGCGGCTCACGATTACCAGCCGGGCCGAGGGCGCGGCGGACGCCTGGCGCATCGCGGTCGATAACGGCCGCATCGGCGCGCCGGAGCCGGCGGCGCGGGCGCGCGGCACCCGGGTCGAGGCCGCGGGGCTGTTCCGCGCCGTGCCCGCTCGGCTCAAATTCCTGAAGTCGGCGCGCGCGGAATATCTGGCGGCCGCGGACATACTGAAGCGTCTCGCCATGGCGCGGCCCGGGGTCGCCTTCTCGCTGGAGCATGACGGGCGCCGCGCCTGGGCCTCGCCGACCGCCTCCGACCCGCTCGCCCGGCTCGCAGATGTGCTGGGGGCGGAATTTGCGGCGAACTCGGTGGCGGTCGCGCTGGAGGCGGAGGGCCTGTGCCTGACGGGCCATGCCGGCCTGCCGACCTGGCATCGCGGCACGGCGCAGGCGCAATATCTCTTCGTCAACGGCCGCCCGGTGCGCGACCGCCTGCTGCAGGGAGCGGTGCGCGCGGGTTATGAGGAGCTGGTGCCGCGCGGGCGCTTTCCGGTGCTGGCGCTGTTCCTGGAATTGCCGCCGGACCGGGTGGATGTGAATGTCCATCCGGCCAAGACCGAGATCCGTTTCCGCGAGGCGGGCAAGGTGCGCTCGCTCATCGTCTCCGCGCTCCGACAGGCGCTCGCCGAGGAGGGCCACCGCGCCGCCGCTCCCGCCATGGCGCCGCTCATGGGCCGCTTCCGGCCGGGCGGCGGCGGCGGGTTCGGGATGGGCGCTGCCGCCGCGCCGCCGCTGGCGCTTGCCGAGCGCGCGGCGGAGTGGCAAGGGCCGCTTGACCCGGCGCTTCCGCCCTCAGCGCCGCCACCCGCCCCGGAAGCGCCGGAGGCCGCCGGATTGCCGCTCGGCGCGGCGCGCGCGCAGCTTCACGACACTTACATACTCGCCCAAACGGGCAACGGCGTCGTGCTGGTGGACCAGCATGCCGCGCATGAGCGCCTCGTGCTGGAGCGCATGCGCCGGGCGCTCGCGGCAGGCCCGCCGCCGCGCCAGGCGCTGCTGCTGCCGGAGGTCGTGGAGCTGGACGAGGCCGGCGCCGGGCGGCTCGCGGCCAAGGCGGAGGAGCTCGCCGAACTCGGCCTCATGCTGGAGCGCTTCGGCCCGGAGGCGGTGCTGGTGCGCGAGACGCCGGCCGCGCTGGGCGAGACGGACGTCAAGGGGCTGGTGCGCGACCTCGCCGACGACCTTGCCGAGCACGGGCTCGCGCTTGCGCTGAAGGAGCGGCTGGAGGATGTGGCCGCGACAATGGCCTGCCACGGCTCGGTGCGCGCCGGCCGGCGCCTCGGCGCGGCGGAGATGGATGCGCTCTTGCGCGAAATGGAGGCGACCCCGCGCTCCGGCCAATGCAATCACGGCCGCCCGACCTGGGTCGAGCTCAAGCTCGCCGATATCGAACGCCTGTTCGGCCGCCGGTGAGGAAATCCCGGGGGCTGCGCGAGAGCCGTGAAGTTTTTTCGTTCGGCGGTCGATGCTGCCGAGGTCGAGGGCCCTGCCGGGGCGGGGCGCGGGCCATGACATTAGGCGGCGATCCGGGATAAGCTGGCGCCATGCAATACGATCCGAGGACATTCCGGGGGCTCGCTTTCCACGATGCGCGGCCGGCCTTCGTAGAGGGCCGCGACACGCCGCGCGGCTTTCTGGAGCGCTGCCTGGAGGTCATCGCGGCGCGCGAGCCGGTCGTGCGGGCGCTGGCGGCGACCGACATCGAGGGCGGGCGCGCAGCGGCCGACGCCAGCGCGGAACGCTGGCGCGTCGGGCGCCCGCTCTCGCCCATAGACGGCATGCCGGTCGGTATCAAGGACCTGCTGGAAACGCGGACCATGCCGACGCAAATGGGCTGCCAAGCCTATCAGGGCCATTTCCCGAAGCGGGACAATGCGGCGGTCGCCGCGCTTCGCGAGGCGGGCGCGGTGGTGCTCGCGAAGACGGTGACGTCGGAGCTCGGCGGCGCGCATCCGGGCCCAACGACCAACCCCTTCGACCCGGCGCGCACGCCGGGCGGCTCCTCCTCGGGCTCGGCCGCGGCCGTGGCGGCCGGGATGCTGCCGGCCGCCATCGGCAGCCAGGTGGGCGGCTCGATCATCCGCCCGGCGGGCTTTTGCGGCAATATCGCCTTGAAGCCGAGCAAGGGCGCGATCAATCGCGGCGAACGCCAGACGAGCAGCCAGAGCGTCCATGGCGTCCACGCCAATTCCATAGAAGACATGTGGCTCGTGGCGGCCGAGATCGCCGGGCGCGCCGGCGGCGATCCCGGCCATCCGGGCCTCGCCGGGCCGGCAGACCCGCCGGCGGCTGCGCGCCCTATCCGCCTGGCCGCCATCGAGGGCGCCGGCTGGCCCTTGCTCGACCATGCGGCAAAAGAGGCGTTCGGCCGCCTGCTGGAATCCGTGGAGGCGGCGGGCGTGACAGTGTTGCGCCCGGCCGAGGCCCCGGCGCTGGCGGCGCTTGATGCGGAGCTGAAACGGGCCTCCGCGATCTGCTACGCGATCATCGGCTGGGAGAACCGCTGGCTGCACCGCGCGCTTGCCGATATGGGGCCCGATGCGATCAGCTTCCGCGCGCGCCAGTCGCTCGATGCCGCCGAGGCGATGACCGTGGCTGACTTTCGCGAGGCGCTTGCCGGGCGAGAGGCGGCGCAGGCGGCCTGGGCGCGCGCGCTGGAGGTCGTGGACGGCGCGCTGATGCTGAGCTGTCCCGGCCCGGCGCATATCTGGGCGGGCGACAGGCCGGGCGAGCCGCCCATGGCGCGGCCCACGGGCGATGCGGTGTTCAACACGCCTTCTTCGATCCTGTTCGCGCCGACGGTCTCCATGCCGCTGATGGCGGTGGGCGGCCTGCCGGTCGGCGCGCAGGTCATGGGCGCGCCCGGGGCGGATGCGCGCATGGCGGGTTTCGCGCGCTGGCTTCTGGAGGCGGTGGAGCCGGTCGTTATCGATTAGGGCTCCTGCGTCCCCTGGTTTCGATGCCTTGACAGGCCGACCAGAACGGAACGGGAGGAGACGGCGCAGTGACCCGAAACAATCCGCGTTTCGTCACTCTTGGGCCGGCCGGGACCAATCACGACATGGTTACCCGGAATTATCTGGCGTTCCACGGGCTTGCCGATGCCGAAGTCGTGCTGATCGACGACTTCTTCGAGGGCTTGGCGCTGCTGGCCGCCGGGCAGGCCGATTTCATGGTCCAGGTGGCGGTTCATCCGGATTGCGCCGCCACCGTGTCGAAGGCGCATTTCCACCATGGCATTCATATCGTGGATGTCTTCATCTCGCCAAGCAGGGAGCTCGGCATCCTCACCCGGGCGGAGGTCGCGCGGCCGAAAACGCTCGCCCTGCAACCGGCCACAAGCGGCTATGCAGACCTTTCCGCCTGGCCGGATCATGTGCCGGCGGGCTCGATCATGCGCGTCGCCGAGGGCCTGCTCGACGGCCTCTATGACAGCGGCCTCACCACGCTTGAGCTTGCCGAGCAGCATCCCGGGCGGTTCCGCATAGACGCCGTCATCGGCACGGTGGACGATCCCTGGATCGTTTACGGCCGCCAGCGCGTTGCCGGCGCCGGCCTCATCGCCTGGCCCGAAAGCCCCGCAAGCCGCCTGTTGCGCGCCTTGGGCGCTTGACGACCCGCAGCCCGCCTCGCGTTGGCATGCTCAAGGCAGGAGGCGGGCTGCGGGCGTCCGGTCACAATCCCGTTTTGCCGGCCAGCGCGAGCAGGCGGTCGAGATCGAGATGCGCCTCCAGATGGTCGGCGAGGCCGTCCAGCACGGCGTCGATCTCCGCCTCATAGGCCCGCTGCCGCTCCCGGCCCATATGGGCGAGGAAACGCTCCCGGAACCCGTCATTCGCGAACAGGCCATGGCAATAGGTGCCGAATACGAGCCCGTCCGCAGAGACCGCGCCTTCCGGGCGCCCGTCGAGATGCAGGAACGGCCGCGCCAGGCCCGGCCCGGAACTGCGGCCCATATGGATTTCGTAGCCGGCGAGCCCGTCGGTGGTCCGGATCGGGATGGCGCGTTTCGGCGCGGCCAGCACCGTCTCGATATCGAGCAGGCCGAGCCCGGCGCTCGACCCCGGCGGGCCTTCCATGCCGTCCGGGTCCGACACCAGCCGGCCCAGCATCTGGAAGCCGCCGCAAAGCCCGAGCACGCGCCCGCCCCGGCGCAAATGGGCGCGGATGTCGATATCCCAGCCCTGCTCCCGCAGGAAAGCGAGGTCGGCGCGCGTGTTCTTGCTGCCGGGCAGCACGGCGAGTTCGACATCGCCCGGCAGCGCCTCGCCCGGCTGTACGAAGCGGGCGCCGACCTCACCCGCCAGGGGATCGAGATCGTCGAAATTAGCGATGCGCGGATAACGGAAAGCCGCGACGCAGGGCGGCCCCGTCGCCGGGCGGGCGATCTCCAGCGCCATGGAATCCTCCGCCGGCAGCTTCCGCGCTGCCTCGAACCAGGGCAGGACGCCGAGGCAGGGCAGGCCGGCGAGCCGCTCCAGCGCCGGGATTGCCGGGTCGAACAGGGCAGGGTCGCCGCGGAACTTGTTGACGATATAGCCGCGGAGCCTGGCCGCATCGGCGGGCGCCAGTACCTGGCGCGTGCCGGCGATCGCCGCGATGACACCGCCCCGGTCGATGTCGGCGACCAGCATCACGGGCAGTCCGGCGGCTTCCGCAAAGCCCATATTGGCGATGTCGCCTGCGCGGAGATTGATTTCCGAGGCGCTGCCGGCGCCCTCGACCAGCACCAGGTCCGCCGCCGCCGCCAGCCGATGGAACGCGCCAAGGGCGCCCTCCAGCAGGCCGGCCTTCAGGCGCGCATAGTCCCTGGCGTCCGCCCGCCCCATGGCGCGTCCCGCCAGCACGATCTGCGCCCCCAGTTCCGATTCGGGCTTCAGCAGCACCGGGTTCATGTCGACATGCGGCGCCACCCCGGCGGCGCGCGCCTGGAGCGCCTGGGCGCGCCCGATTTCCCCGCCTTCCGGCGTGACGGCGGCATTGTTCGACATGTTCTGCGGCTTGAACGGCTTGACCCGGAGGCCGCGCCGCGCCCAGGCCCGGCAGAGGCCCGCCACGATGAGCGACTTGCCGGCGTCCGACCCGGTGCCCTGCACCATCAGCGCCTTGCCCGCCATCGCGCGCCTCCGGCCCGGCGGCGGTCGCTAGAGCCCTTGACGCACCCTGGGGAACACGTCTTCGGCCAACCGCTGCAGCGTTTCCAGTGCGAGGCTCTGCGGCATGCCGGACCACTGGACGCTCATCACGATATGGTTGACGCCGGTGGCGCACGCCAGCGCGATCATCTGCTCCGCCACCTCATCGGCGGAGCCGACAAGGAAACGGTCGCGGGCGAGGTCCTCGAAGGCGGCGGTCAGGTCGGAATCGCCCGCCGGCATCGCCTTGTCCTGGCCCCAGGAGGCATAAACGGCGTATTTGCCGGCGAGATGCGGTCCGCAGAGCCGGATCGCGTCCTCGCGGCTGTCGGCGACGAACACCTCGCGCCGGATCGGCAATTCCTCCGGTATGGGCTTGTCCAACTCATCCAACGCCCGGCGATAGACCTCCAATTGCTCCAGAATCGTCGAAATCCGGTTGTGGGGGTTGATATACCAGCAGGTTCCGATGCGAGCGGCCCGGCGGATGGCGGCGTCAGCATTCGCGCCGATCCAGATCGGCGGATGCGGCGTCTGCACCGGCTTTGTGGGGCAGGACGCCTCGCGGAGCGCGAAATGCGAGCCCTCCATGGTGACGGTGTCTTCCGTCCAGAGTCGCTTCATCGCCTCGAGATTCTCCTCGAAGCGGCGGATCCGCTCCGCCTGGGCCGTGCCGAAACCCGCGAATTCGACATCCCGGTAGCCGAGGCCGGCGCCTACGATCACCCGCCCTCCCGACATCACGTCCATGGTCGCCAATTGCTCGGCCAAATCGAGCGGCTTGTGCAGCGGCAAGAGGATGATGCCGGCATTGAGGCGAAGATTGGGCGCTTCCGCCATCATCCGGGTCAGATAGGGCAGCTGCTGGAAGTCCTGATAGGGCCAGGCGCTGTAATGCGAGCCCTTGGTGAGCGAGGCGAAGCCGAGGTTGTCGGCGAGCCGCACCTGCTCGGCAAGCTCCGCGAAGCGCTGCTGCATATCGTCGCCCAGCTCATACTGGCCGCGCGTCATCAGCCCGAATTGCATGGTCTAGAGCCCCTGTTTCACGCGCGGGATGACCTCTTCCGCCATCACATGCATCTGTTCGACGACGAGATCCTGCGGCATGCCGGGCCACTGGATGGGACAGGAAAGCTGGTTGGCACCGGTTGCTTTCATCATGGCGACGATCTGTTCGGCCACTTCGTCGGCGGAGCCGAACAGGAAGCGGTCGCGGGCGAGCTCGTCGAACTCCTGGCCGAGATCGTTGTCGCCCTCCGGCATCGCCTTGTCCTGGCCCCAAGCGTGATACGCCTTGTATTTGGCCTCGAGATAGGGCTGGGCCAGCCGGACCGCCTCGGCGCGGGTCCGGGCGACGAACATCTCCCGCGCCAGCGACAGCCTCTCCGGCCAGGGTTTCCCTGCTTCGTCGAGGCCGCGCTTGTACACCTCGATCTGGCGCAGGATCGTGTCGATGCGGTTATGCGGGTTTATCATCCAGCTGTCGGCGATATGCGCGGCGCGGCGGATGGCGGCATCGGCATTGGCGCCGATCCAGATCGGCGGCGGGCGCCTGGGCTTCAGCGAGCAGACGGCGCCATCGAGCTCGAAATGCGAGCCCTTCATCGTCACCTCGTCCTCTGTCCACAAGCGCCTGATCGCGTGGATATTCTCGACCAGGCGCGGCACACGCTCCTCGCGGCTGGTGCCGAAAGCCTTGAACTCGACATCGCGGTAGCCGATGCCGACGCCGAGGATGAAGCGCCCGCCGGTGAACAGGTCGAGCGCCGCCGTCTGCTCGGCAATCTCCAGCGGCTTGTGGAGCGGCAGCAGCACGATGGAGGTAATGAAGGTCAAGCCCGGCGCCTCCGCCGCCGCGCGGGCGAGGAAGGGGATCTGCTGGATTTCCTGCCAGGGCGAGGAGCTGTAATGGCAGGATTTCGCAATGCCGTTGAAGCCGAGCTGCTTCGCCAGGCGGACCTGCGCCATCAGCTCCTCGAAGCGCACATTCATGTCATCCCCGGGCGGAAACTGGCCCCGGATCGCCAGAACGAACTGCATGGAAAGCAATCCTCCGATCTGCGTCGCCCGCATTATGCACGATTTGCCGCGCGCCGATGCTCCCGCCAGATTGCGAAGAGGCCGCTCGCAACCACGACCGACGCCCCGGTTATCGTCCAGGAGTCGGGAAAGGCGCCGAAGCCGATCCAGCCCCAGAGCATCGCCCAGGCCAGCAGGGTGTAGGTGAACGGTTGCAGCACGGCCGCGGGCGCCTCCCGGGCTGCAAGAATGAGCAGGCCATGTGTGACAATTCCGATCACGCCGACCGCGCCGAGCAGCGCCCATCCCTCCGCGTCAGGCGGATGCCAGGCGAAGGGCACGGATGCGCTCCACACGGCCGTGCCGACGATTGCGGTGTAGAGCAGCGTCGTCTCGGGAGGCTCCTCCCGCAGGCGCCGGAGCAATATCTGGTAATAGGCCCACCCGAAGGCCGCGACGAGCGGCACCAGTGTCAACGGGTCGAAGACCCCGGCGCCGGGCCGGATGACGATCAGCGCGCCCATGAAGCCCGCCGCCACCGCCGCCCAGCGCCAGGGACCGACCCGCTCGCCCAGTATCGGCACGGCGAGCGCGGTCGCGATCAGGGGCGAGACGGCCGCTACCGCGTGGACATCCGCCAGCGCCAGCTTCGAGATCGCATAGACAAACAACCACATCTCAAGCGCGAGCACCAAGGACCGGAAGACCTGGAGGCGGACCTGCCGCGTGCGCAATCTCGTTCGAATGCCCCCGCGCCGGGCGGCGAGCGCCAGCGCGAAGGCGAGAAACATGGCGAAGCGCAGGAACAGAACCTGCGAGACGGGATAGGTCTCTGTCGCGAGCTTGCCGACGGCGTCGAGGCCGGCCAGCATCGCCATGGCGAGGATCATGAGGGCTATGCCGCGCCCGGGCCGGTCGGGTCTCATGGCGGCAGCGGCGAGGCGGACAGGTGGCGCGCGCGGCTCATGCGGCGGTTTCGCACGACCTGGCTCGGTTGTGTCGCCGGGATGCAGCGGGCAATATCCGCCGCTCTCTCTTCCCCGGACAAGGCATGACCCCCGAACAATTGGAAAAGCTGGAGTCCATCGAGCGCGTCCGCGAAGGCTATGCCGAACTCGGCTATATCTGTTCGCGCCAGATTGCAACGGCGATCTATGTGGCGGGCCATCTGGGCAAGCCGGTTCTCGTCGAAGGCCCGGCCGGCGTCGGCAAGACCGAACTCGCCAACACGACCTCCGCCTATCTCGACCTGCCGCTCATCCGGCTGCAATGCTATGAGGGCCTTGACGAGGCCAAGGCGCTCTATGAGTGGCGTTACGCCAAGCAGCTCCTCTACACGCAGATCCTGCGGGACAAGCTCGGCGAAGTGCTGGGCGAGGCCCAGGGACTCAAGGAGTCCATGGACCGCCTGCATGCCCATGCGGACGTGTTTTTCTCCGAGCGGTTCCTCGCCCCGCGGCCCTTGCTCAAGGCGCTGCGCGAGCCCGGCGGCGCGGTGCTGCTGATCGACGAGGTGGACAAGTCCGACCACGAATTCGAGGCCTTCCTGCTGGA
>LXNI01000492.1_pt1 | contig 44546 bp, 38 predicted proteins | sample 809091 | NCBI WGS metagenome assembly LXNI01 (sample SAMN04870527, study PRJNA318959) | sponge metagenome | biome: 01000161; feature: marine sponge reef; material: water | host: Sarcotragus foetidus | place: Greece: Milos, Mediterranean Sea | collected 2013-05-29 | depth 5-7 m
CACAGTCCATCTCGCCGTCATCGAAGACCACCTCAACACCATGCCCCGCAAACTCCACGCCTGGGACTCAGCCCACAGCGTCTACACTGCCCTCAGTCGCAACCACCACTAGAGCTTGCCCTCTGACTCGCTCTGCATCGAATGTCGATTCGAATCGGCGCCGACGAATCTGATACATTGTCGCTCGCCCGAAGGAAGTACAAGAATATAATACGCAGTATACGAACAGTTATGTTCTGTACTATAACTTGAAGAGACGTTCGATGAACACGTATGGTCAAGCGGCCAGTCAAGCGGCCAGTCAAGCGGCCGACGGTCTCCTGGGGGATCCGGCGGCGATCGAGTGGGATGCTCCGAGCGGCGAGTGCGCCGCGATAGCTGAGGCGTGGGCAGACCTCCGAGACCTCTGCCTGGACGAGGACCCCGACGAGCTGACAGCAGTGGAGGCCAGGCTCGCCCGCGAGTGGGCGCTGGACGTTGCCCTCGCCGAGCGGCTCGTGGACGTGGACCGGGGCACGGCCTTCCGCCTGGCAGCCAACGGCTTCGACGCCGCCGGACGGGACGCGGCGGGCGCCGAGTTGGAGCAGTGGGAGGTGGAGACCCTGTCGCTGCTGCGGGACGCGGTGCTGTGGCTGCTGGATCGGCTGGACGACGAGGAGGACGCCCGCCCGCCGCTGGATCCGGAACTGCTCGTCGAGCTGCACCGGCGCCTGCGCGAGCCGGAGCGATACCACGCCGACGAGAGGCCCGCCGCCGCTGGCGACGGCGACGACTCCGCCGAGAAGCTGCAGCAGATCATCCACGTCATCCCGCCGCCGGGTCACGAGCCGGCGCCGGAACTCGTGGCGGCCTGGTTGCTGCACGCCCTCGGGCGCCTGCGGCCGTTCGGCGCTATGAGCGACCGGGTGGCGCGGGCGGCCGCCTCCTACAGCCTCATGGCGGCCGACCTCTTCCCGCTCACGGTGCGGCGGGAGGACCGCAACGCCTACTCCGACGCCTGCGCGGCGGCCCACTCCGACGGGCTGGCGGCGCTGCGGCAGATCGTGACCACCTCCCAGCGCCGCAGCTTCCTGCAGGGGGTCAGCGCGCTCGGCCGGGTATCCAGCGAGTCCGACGACCTCACGGGCGTGATCTCGGTCATATCCGATCAGTTCCGGGCGGGCGGGTCGCGGCTGCGGCGCAACTTCGCCGACGCCGTCAACGTCGCTACCGAGGTCTTCTGGCACGCCAAGGCGCGGATCGCGGGCATCGAGGCCGACCTCATCGAGGCCATCGACGACGGCAGCGGCGAGCGCCGAGCCTTCGCCGACTACTCGCCCCCCGACCATCCCGAACGCCGCAACTGGCACCGCAAGCAGATCATCGACGGCGTGCGGCGTCAGGGCTACTTCGCCAACCTGCGCAACTTCAGCGCCTGGAACCGCATCGGGCTGGAAACCCCCAACGGCCGCGCGGAGATCCTGCTGTCGTTCCACGCGGTGGGGCAGTCGTTCCGGGGCGTGCTGGGCGGGGTGTTGATCTTCTACCGCAAGCGGGGCGGCGAGATCTACGACCACCAGGTGGTGTCCCGCGAGCCGTTCCAGGTGAACTTCCGCGACAGCGCGCCGGACGCGCGCCGGCGCTTCGACACCTGGATGGAGCCCTCCATGCGGGCCGCCCTGGAGATCTGGCGCCGCGGCGAGTGAGCCGCCCCCACTAGGCGCCGCGCCGCGCCGGACCCGCGGCGGCGCCGCCCGGCCGCTGGCCGGCCCACGGGTTGCCGCACAGCACACGGCGCCGGTTGCTCAGCCGAAGCCCAGCGGGGACTCGGCGTGCAGCAGCGCCACGGCGGCGGCCCCGCCGGCGAGGAAGGGGCCGAAGGGAAGAGTCGCCTCGAGGCCCCGTCGCCGCGCCAACAGGACCAGCGCCGCGGCGGCGGCCCCGAGGGCGCCCACGAACGCGGCCATCGCCATGGCGGCGGGGCCGAGCCACCCCAGGAACAGCCCCAGCAGGCCGCTGAGCCGCACGTCGCCGTAGCCCAGCCCGTCGGGGTTGAGGGCGTGCAGGACCGCGAACGCCGCGTAGGCGCCAGCGGCCGTCGCCGCCGCGGTTCCGAGCCGCAGGGGCGTGCCGCTGCGCCAGGCCACCCCGGCCAGAGCGGCGGCGCCCACGGCGGTGGCGGGGTTGACGATGGCGGTGGGGATGCGCCGGGTGCGCAGGTCGTGCCACGACAGGGCTGCCAGTGCCGCCAGCCAGGCGATGAACAACAGCCGCTCGACGTCGGCGAACCGGGCGGCGGCGCCGCCGGCCAGCGCGACCACCGCGGCGGCGAACCGATGCTTGAGCATGCCTCGGTATAGGCCCGGCGAGATTTGATTCCAACATGATGAAATAATTTTTTGCAATTCTGATCTTCTCCGATTAGTCTGAAATCAGCTCGAACCGCGGCCGATCTGGAGAGGCGGCTGACGGAGCGGGCAGTCGGAGGCCCCGCCTCCCCGTTCTGCTCCTCGTGGCGGTCGAGCTGATCTCGCCGGCGGCACAGCTCAGTGCAGTGCCGTGCGGACCTCTTGCAGCCCTCAGGGCAGCCCCAGCAGTCGTGCGCGCAGAGGAGGTCCCGACGGTGTCGTTCAGCAACCAGCCACGAGCAGGCTCGTCACCCGCCGGCCCCGCTCTCTCGGCCTCGGGACGCCCGGTTGGCCCAGCGGCCCCGGACGCGCCGGCAGTGCCGGGGACACCGCGTGCAGCCGGGACGCCCGGCGACGCGCGGATCGCCGGGCCCAGGGACCCTCTGCGACGCCCGGCGGAGGGGTCTTCCGGCGCGCCGGGGCGCGCCGTGCGGCGGCGTGTCCCCGAGTTGGCGGTCGGGGTGGTTCTCATCGGGCTCGGGGCGATCGGCGCGCTGATGCTGGCCGGCCGGCAGCCACCCCGCGCCGCGGTGCTGGTGTGGGCGAACGAGGTGAGCAGGGGGCAGGTGGTGGCGCCCGAGGACCTCACGGTGGCGAGCATCGAGAGCGACATTCCCGTCGACGTGATGGACGTGGCCGCCGCCGCCGACGTCGTGGGGCGGACGGTGGCGTTCGGCGCCAACGCGGGCGGGTTCGTGAGCGGCGCCCTGCTGGAGGCCTCCTCGACCATCCCCGCGGACTACGCGGTGGTGGGTCTGCGACTCGGCGCCGGGCGGTACCCGGTGAGCACGCTCGCCGTCGGCGACGTCGTGGACCTGCTCACCAGCGAGCCGCTGGTCGGCTGGGACGACCCGGTTGTGGTGTCCGGCGTGGAGGTGTTCGACATGCTGTGGCTCGGCAGCGGGGAAGGCAGCGATGCGCTCGTGTCCCTGCTGGTGCCGAGGGCCGCGGCGCCGCGGGTGGTGGCGGCCGCGGCGGCCGGCCCCCGCCTCGCCGAGGTGGACTCGTGAGCCTCGTGCTGTTCGGTTCCCTCAAGGACGCGCCAGGGGTGACGACACTGGCCAGCTGCGTCGCCTACCAGTGGCCGCGTCACCGCCGGGTCGCCCTCATCGAGGCCGATACCGACGGCGGCACCGTGGCGGCGCGCTTCGGGCTGCATCCGGAGCGCCCCAGCCTGGTGAGCTTCGCCGCGGTGTCGCGCCACGGTGTGAGCGAGGCCGAATTCTGGTCCGCTTGCCAGCGCCTGCCGGATGGCCCGCCCGTGCTGGTGGCGCCCGGCGGCGCCGCCACCCGAGCGGCTCTCGAGCAGGTCGATTTCGGGGAGTTGGATCGGAGCCTGCGCGACACCGACCTCCTGGTCGACGCCGGCCGCCTGCGGGATTCCGAGACGCCGTCGCGGCTGTACGAGCCTGCGGATTTCGTCGTCGTGGTGGTGCGGCCGCGTTTCGAGAGCCTCGCCGTGCTGCTCGACAGGGCCGAGGGCCTCTCGGCTGAGCGGCCGCTGCTGGCGGTGGTGGTCGGGGGCGGCTCCTATCCGGTCGGCGAGATCGACGCCGCCTTGCGCCAGACCACCGGCGACCGCGCCTGGGTTCTGGCCGCGGTGGCAGGCGATTCCCGCGGCGCCGCAGCGCTGGCCGGCGACGGGGGGCGCGAGCGGTCACTACGGCGGTCGCTGCTGGCGCGCACGGTCCGACCGGTCACCGATCTGCTGGTTCATCTCTGCTCGGCGGGCACGCCGGTGCCGTCCCGCCCCGCAGGCCCGTGAGCGCTCCCCGGCGACTGCCCGGCGAGCATCCCGGGCCGCCCTCGGCGGACCCGGCGAGCCCCGCGTCCGAGGCGGTTCCCGCAGCGTTGCCCGAGAGCCGGCCCGGCGGCGACGACAATCCCCCGGAAGACCTGCTCGAGGGGCTCCTCGAGCACCTGCGCGGCGAGCTGGCGGCCTGGATCGAGCAGGAGAACCGAGCCGGGCGGCGCCCGGGCGAGGGCGAGCGCCGCGAGCGGGCCCGGGCGGTCATCGCCGAGTGGATGTTGAGCCTTGCCCAGCACCGCCTGGTGATCGGGGCGCCCATGCTCGGCGCCGCGGCCGAGGAGCGCCTGGCTGGTGCGGCTCTGGCGTATGCCTTCGGCACCGGGCCGTGGGAGAGGTTCCTGAACGATCCCGACCTCACCGACATCCACATCAACGGCTGCAACGACGTCTGGCTGGTCGACCGCCGCGGCAACAAGCGCCGGGGCGAGCCGGTGGCCGCCAGCAACGACGAGCTCATCGAGCAGATCCGCTGGGTCGGCGCCACTCTGGACCGCAGCGGCCGCCGCTTCGACGTGTCCTCGCCGGTGCTGAACATGCGCCTGCCCAACGGCGGGCGGCTGCACGCGGCCATGGCGGTGTCGTTGGTGCCGATGGTGACCATCCGCCTGCACGATCCCGACCTGGCGCGGCTGTCGGAGTTGCGGGCGGCGGGCATGTTCGACCGTGCCATCGAGTCGTTCTTCGGCGCCGCGGTGCGTGCCGGGTTCAACATCGTTGTGTGCGGGGGCATGGGCGCCGGCAAGACCACCCTCGTGCGGAGCCTGCTGAACGAGGTGCCGCCGCACGAGCGGATCATCACCGTCGAGGACGAACTGGAACTGGGCCTGCACCACTACGCCGACCTGCATCCCGATATCGGAGTCCTCGAGGCCCGCGCCCCCAACGTGGAGGGCGCAGGGGCGTTCCCGCTGGAGGCATTGCTGCGCGAGTGCCTGCGCATGCACGCCGACCGCATCGTCGTGGGCGAAGTGCGCGGCCCGGAGGTGCTGGGGATGTTGCTGGCCATGACCTCGGGCCAGGACGGCTCGCTGTGCACCATCCACGCCAACAGCACCGCCGAGGCGTTCGAGCGACTCACCATGTACGCCTCGCTCACGCCTCAGCAGTTCTCCCGGGCCTTCACGTACCGGCTTGTGGGTTCGGCGGTGGACTTCGTCGTTCACGTCGAAGCGATCGGTGGGACGCGGCGGATCACCAGCATTCGCGAGGTGGTCGGCTCGACGGACAACCACGTGGTCTCCAATGAGGTCTGGTGCCCGTCTCCGGGCGGCTGGGCGGTGCCGTCGGGTGAGCCCTTGCGGGTCGAGCCGACGCTCCGCAGGCTCACCGAGGCGGGTTTCGAACCCGCCCTCATGAGCCGGCCCGAGGGTTGGTGGGACCGGTGAGCCAGCTTGTGACGGTGGTCTGCGGGGCACTCGCCGGCCTGGGAACCTGGGTGCTGGCAGCCGGACTGCGCGGGCGGGTGATGGTGCCGCGGGGCCGGCACACCGCGAGGGGCGTCGCCGCGGGCGCCGCGGCCTCGCTGGCGAGGCTCCGCCGCGGCTCGATCGCCGCAGTGGCGGGCGTTGCGATCTTCGCCCTCACGGGATGGCTCAGCGCCGGGGTGCTCGTGGCCGCCGGGATCGTGCTGTTCGCCGGGCGGTTCTCCAAGGGTGAGGGTCTGCGGTCGGTCAGCGAGCGCGGCGACGCCATCGCCGGCTGGATCGAGATGCTCTACGCCATCCTGGCTGCCGGCGGGGGCATAGAGCGAGCGATCGCCGGCTCGGCCGCGGCGGCGCCCGCCGCCATCCGCCGGGAGGTGGCGGAACTGGCCGCTCGCCTGGAGGTCCGTCCCCTGCCCGAGGCTCTGCTGGCGTTCGCGGCCGACGTGGCCCATCCCGCTGTCGACAAGGTGGCCGCCTCGCTGATCCTGGCGTCGGTCCAGGGAGCGCAGGACCTGGTCTCGCTGCTCCGCTCCCAGGCGCAGGTCGTCCGTGCCGAGAGCCGCCTGGTGGTCGAAGCCGACGCCGCCCGGGCGCGCTACCGCACCTCCGCCCGGCTCATCGTGGGCACGACCGCGGTGATGGCCGGCGGGTTGTACCTGGTGGACCGCGGCTACCTGGCGCCCTATGACGGCTTTCGGGGCCAGATCGTGCTGACGGGCATCGGCTGTGTGTTCCTGGGCGGGTTCTGGTTGCTGGCTCGGCTCGGCCGCGTGCCGCCCCCCGAGCGCTACTTCGACCCCGCCGCCGCCGGGATGGCGCGGCTGGTGCGATGACGGCGCTGGTGGGGGCGCTGGTGGGCGCCGGCGTCTGGCTCGTGGGCCGCGGTCTGCTCCGGCGTCGGGTGCCGTTGCTGCGGGCGCTCAGCGACTACCACCGGCGGGGCCCGCGCACCGGCGATGCCGGCAGCGAGCAGTTCCCCGGCTGGCGCAACCGGGCCGAACGGCATGCCCTCCAGATCGTCGAGTCGTTCGGATTCGATCTCGGCACCCTGGGGGCGGACTTGCGGCTCGTCGGTCGCAGCCCCGCGCAGCACGCCTTCGCCAAGCTGGCGGGCGCCTTGCTGGGGGCGGTCGCGCTCGCCGCCGCGGGCTACGGGGCGCGGCTGTTGGGCTTGGCGCCGCCGGCGTGGAGCATCGCGGTGTTGGCCTCTCTGGGATTTATGGGTGGCTACGTGGGCGCCGACGGGGCGCTCCGCACGAAGGCGACCGAGCGACGGGAGCAGTTCCTGCGGGCACTCAGTGCCTATATGGACCTGGTCAAGATCCTCGTGGCTGGCGGGAGCCACAGCGACGGGGCGCTCTACCAGGCCGCCGCGGTCGGGAGCGGCTGGGCCTTCGACGAATTGAAGGCGGCCATGGACTGGAGCCGGGTGAACGGCAAGTCACCGTCGGCGGGATTCGAGCGTCTGGCGGCCGAGATCGGCGTGCCGGACATCGAGGAGCTGGCCGCCACGATCCGCCTCACCGCCGAGCAGGGGGCCAGCCCCGCCGACGCTCTGGCCTGCAAGGCGGAGATGCTCAGCACGCTCGAGTTGGCCAACGCCCGCGTGAAGGCCGACGCCATGACCGAGCGCATGTCGATCCCCACCGTCGTCGTGGCGATCGCATTCGTGATGTTCGTCGGCTACCCGGCGCTGAACTCGCTGCTGGAGATGTTGTGAGCGGCGCCGGCACCCGTCCGGTGCCGGGACGGGCCCCGCGCGCCGGGTGCGCGGCCGGAGCGACGAACTGCGGGCGCCGACACAGGAGCAGCAGCAGCCGAGAGCAACGACAACCGGCAGGGCCAACAAGTGGCGACAACCGACAACCAAGTGACGACAACCGACAACAAGGAGTGAACCATGCAGGAACTATCGATCCGCAGTTGGATCTGGTTAACGGCGACAGCCGCCGACATCCGCCGGAAGCTGCGCAGCGACGAGCGGGGTCTCACGACGACGGAGTGGGCGCTGCTCGTGGCCGGCGCGGCCGCTCTGGCGATCGTCGTGGTGAGCGTGGTGCGGAACCTCACCTCGGAGACGGCGAACAAGATCTCGACGGACGTGAACGTGGGAACCGACAGTAAGGGTTTCCTCGGCGGCGGCTGAGGGCGCTGTCCGGTGAGGACACGGTGCGGCGCGATGCGACCGTTCCTGGGTCCGTCGGTGGTTCCGGCGAGGGCGCCGGGCGGGGAGTCCGGCGCCGTGACCACCGAGTTCACGCTGCTCTACGGGGCGCTGCTGGCGCTCGTGATGAGCGTGATCCACTTCGGCCTGGTGTTCAACGCCGCGCTGGCGGTGACCGACGCCGCCGACGTCGTGCTCGAGGCGGCGCAGCTGGCGGGCGGGCCGAAGTTCTCGCCGCGGGATCTGGCCAGGTCCGTGGTGGGCGACGATCGGCTCGTGCGGGACCTGTCCGTGAAGGTGGTCGCCGCGGCGGGCGACATGGTGGTCACCGTCTCGGCCACGGCCCCTCGGATCCTGCCGGGACTGCCGACCTCGGTGAGCCACCGAGTGCAGGGGCCGGTGGAGCGGTTCATTCCCGAGGGTCGCCGGTGAGCGCGCGGGGGAGGCCGGCGGATGGCGCCGGGGATCGGCGGGGGGTGCTGTCGCTGGAGTTCGTGCTGGTCGTCGTCGGGGTGCTCGGTGCGCTGATGCTCCTGGCAGCGGCGTGGCGCCTGGGCCAGACGCGCGGGGAGATGCGCGACGCGGCCGCCGAGGCCGCCCGGGCGGCCTCGCTGCGGCAGCATCCCCAGGCAGCAGCAGACGCCGCTGAACGGATCGCGCTGGCGAGCCTGGAACAACGCTCGGTCCGGTGCTCGCAGCTCAGCGTTGCTGCCGATGTGTCGGCTCTGCGGCCCGGAGGTTCGGTGACGGTCGATATCCGCTGCGTCACCAGGCTCGAAGACCTCACGCTGCTGCGCATGCCGGGGTCGGTGACGCTCGAGGCCACGGCCGTCGAAGTGGTGGACCGGCGCCGCGGAGGCACCTGATGGGTCACCGCATGAGCGGCCCGACGAGGGGCCTGCGGCAGGGTCTCACCAGAGGCCTCGGGGCTGAGTCGGGGGTGGTCAGCCTGTTCGTGGCGGTCCTGTTCGTGGCGTTCCTGCTCATCGCCGGTGTCGTGATCGATTCGGCGGAGCTGCGGGGCCAGCGCCGCGCTCTCTCGGACCTGGCCCGTCAGGCCGCACGCGCCGCCGTGCAGGAAGTGGACGTGGACCACTACCGGTCGACGGGGAAGGTCCGGCTGGACGACACGGCGGCGGCCGCCGCCGCCCGGGCCGTGACGGACCGATCGGGCCTCGAGCCCGACGTCGCGGTGCAGGGCGACCGCGCCTCGGTGTCGGTCGGCCGCGACGTCGCTGTACGCGTCCTGGGACTGGGCAGCGGGAGCGTGCGGCTCAATGCCTCCGCGGAGGCCCGAGCCACCTGGGGTGTCAGCGCCGGGCGCTAGCGCCCGGTGACGACGCCCGTGTTTCCGCCGCGGCGGACCTTTGCCGGCTTCAGAGCGCCGGTTGAGAGAGCAGCAGTTGAGACAACAGAACGGGGTGAATGCGATGCAGAGCAAGGTTCGTACGGTGGTGTCGGGGCTCGGAGCGTGTGCGGCTCTGGGGCTGTTCCTGGTCGGCGTGCCGATCTGCCTGGTGACGGTGGTCGGCAACCCGCTGCCTGTCGGGGTGCCGGAGTGGTCCTCGGTGGTGGCGGCGATCGAGAGCGGCGCGCTTCCGACCGGGGCGGTCAGCGGTGTGCTGGCGGTCGCTGTCTGGATCTGGTGGTCGCAGGCCACCCTGTCGTTCGCGGCCGAGGTGCGGTCCGCCTGCCGGGGTCGGACCGCCCGGTCACTGCCGCTGCGCGGTCTCGGCACGCAGCCGGTCATGGTGCGCCTCGTGGCGGTCGTTGTGGCCGCCGCGGGCACGGTCGGGACGCTGGCGCAGCCGGTGCTGGCGGGAACCCCGTCGTTCGCGGAGATCGCCGTGCCGATGGCCGCCGCTGAGCAAGCGGACGAGAGGTCGCCGGCGTCCCCGTCCGCCGCCGGGATGTCCCCGTCCGCCGCCGGGATGTCCCCGTCCGCCGCCGGGATGTCCCCGTCCGCTCCGGTCGCGGGATCGTTGCCGGCGCCGATCCTGGGACCACCGGAGGTCGCGGGGCTGGACCCGGAACCGGCTGCTCCCGCGCCGATCCTGGGCACGCCCGTCGGGTCGCGCCCCGGCGGACCTGTATCGGCTGGACCGGTAACCCCGCCCGCGCCGGCCCTGGGCGCGCCGGCCGGGTCGAGAGCGGCGCAATCGCCGGAGCTGCCCGCTCCGAGCGTCGAGAGAGCCACATCGGCGCGCTGGGATCCGGTCGTGTCTCTCGGCGCCGCCCCGCCGGGCGATCAAGCCACCGCGGCGGAACTCGACGAGGCGGGAGACTGGGTCGTCGTGAAGCCGGGCGACTCGCTGTGGCTCCTGGCCGAGCGGCATCTGGGTGATGCGCTGCGCTGGCCGGACATCTTCGAGATGAACGTCGGGCAGCTCGAAGGCGGGGGCACGCTGCGAGACCCGAACCTCGTCCATCCCGGCTGGCGCTTGCGTCTCCCCCCGCCGGAGAGGCCGGAGCCGCCCCGCTGGCTGGGGCCCGCGAGTCCGCCGGCAGCGGTCGCGGTCACAGCTTCCGCCGCTCCGCCCGAGCCGGCATCGGGCTAACGTGCCCCGGTCCGGACAGGTGCTCCGCACAACTAGGCAGGCCGAAGGGGAGCCGCGCGTGTCACGACCGGCAGCACTGTTCGATCCGCTCCGCGGCCCGGTCCTCACGGAGGTCGCCGGGCACCTGGGGCGACCCGTCGATTTCCGCGACCCTCTGGTGCGGCTCACGGCCGCGGTGCCGGAGCGGCTCGATGGGCGGCCGCTGCCGAGAGTTGTGGCCGTCACGACGGCCCGGGAGTCGATCGGGCTGCTACTGAGCGAGCCGCGAGACGATCCCGCCGCCGGATTCGAAGCCATCGACGGCGGTCTCACCTGGACCGCCGAGCCATCGACGATCGGTCGTGCCGCCGTCGGCGAGAGCGGCTGCGGCGCGCCGTGGCCGCTGCTCGTGCCGTTCGGGCGGGTTGCGCCGGACGGCCCGGCAGTGCTGGCCAACCTGGAGGAACTGGGCGCCGTCGAGCTCTCGGGTGGGCCGGCCGACGTTCTGGCATTCGCCGAGTCACTGGCCGCGGACCTCGCCGCGGACCGTTTCGGGGGGCGCCCGAGAGTCGTCTGCGTGAACTGCGCCTGGGAGCTCGACGCTCTCGGAGCGGTACGCGTCGTCGCGTCGCTGAGCCGGGCGTTGGCCGACGCCGAGACGCACCGCAGGAGGGTCGACGCCGCCGAGGCGCGGTGGGCCCCGCTGCCCGAGTTGCGCCGCCACGGCATGCGCGCCGTGCCGCGCCCGCTGGTGATCATCGATCCGCACGGCCACGACCCCCCGAGCCGGGCGCGCCTGGTGAACCTGGCCGGTCCCGGACTGGCTGTCGTGACGGCGACCCGCTTGCGGGATCCGACCGCGGGCGCCGCGCCGCACCGGGCGTTCGGTGACGGCTGGACGCTGCACCTGAACGGACGGTCGCTTCGCTGGGAACCCGTGGGGGTGAATCTCCGGTTCGGGAACATGACCTCCCCGAAGTTCGTGCCGGCCCCGCGCATCGCAGCCGCACCGGCGCCGCCGGTGCCCCAGGGCGCCGCAGGGCGAGCGTCGGCGGGTCCTCCCTTCAGCGCCGCTCCGGAGAGACCGGCGTCGGCCGGGGCGCACGCTGCCGGCGGCCGCCGCGGCGATCGCCGGTCAGCTCTCGCCGCCGGCAGCTCCGGCTCAGCGGTGGTCCCGTGCCCCGGAATCGGTGGCTCCGGCTGGGCGGGTGAGCCTCCCGATGCCGGCTTGCACGTCGACGCCTCCCTGGGCGCGGTGGAACTGCAGGTGCTCGGCGTCGTGCAGGCCGTCGGGGCGGCGGTGCCGTTCACCTCCCAGCGCGCCCTCGATCTGGCCTGCTACCTGGCCTTCCATCGTGACGGGGCGACCGCCGACAAGCTCCGCTACTGGCTCTGGCTACGCGGCGAGCCGCCTCCGCGCGCCAAGACGTTCGCCAACGTGGTGTCACAGGCTCGCGTCTGCCTCGGCCGGGACGCCGACGGCAAGCCGCATCTCTCCCATCTCGGTTCCGACGGCGTGTACCGGCTGTCGGCGCAGGTCGCCACCGATCTGGAGCGTTTCGCCGCCTGGCTGCGGCTCGCCGATCGGGTTCCGCCCCAGCAGGCCCTGGAGTGTCTGCGCGCCGCGCTCCGGCTCGTGCGGGGCGCCCCGTTCGGCGGCGGTAGCGGCGGGACGTTCTCTTGGGCCGACGCCTCCTGGCGCAGCCACGTGGAGTACCTGGTGGACAGCACGGTGCACCGGCTGGCTGATGCGGCGCTGGAGTTGGATCTGCTGGAGGTGGCGCGCTGGGCGACGCTCCGGGGGCTCGCCGTCACCCCGGACTGCGAGCAGTGCTACCAGCGGAGAATCGCCGCGGCCCGTCGCTCGGGGTATCGCCGGGAGGTCGACTTGGTGCTGCGACATATGGATCGCCTCCAGCGCGAGCCTCTGCCGGAGTTGGACGGTCTGGCGGCCGGCGCTCCCGAAGGCGTGCCGTCAGCCTGAGAGTCGGGTCCGGCCGGCTCAGTGACCCCCGATGCGCACCCAGCGGCCGTCTATGAAGCGCAGCCCCACGCCCACTAGCCGCGCCGCCATGAAGACCACCAGCGCGCCCCACAGCCAGCCGATGCCCCCTTCGGCCAGGCGCACGCCGGCCGCTAGGGGCACGAACACCCCGGCGGCGGCCAGCATGGCGGCGGCCAGGTAGCGCAGGTCGCCGGCGCCGATCAGCACCCCGTCGAGGGCGAACGCCACGCCGTTGATCGGCAGCATCAGCGCCAGGTGCAGCATCAGGAACCCCGCCAGTGACACCACGGCCGCGTCGTTGCTGAACAGCTGCGGCAGCACGGGGCGCAACCCCACCGCCAGCGCCGCGGCCACCAGTCCGAACACCAGCCCCCACCAGGTGACGCGGCGGCCCACGCCGCGGGCGCCTGCGGCGTCGCCGGCGCCCAGCATGGTGCCGATCATGCCCTGGGCGGCGATGGCGAGCGCGTCGAGGCCAAGAGCGGAGAAGGCGAACAGTTGGGCGTTGATCTGATGTGCAGCCAGGTCGGCCACCCCCGTGCGGGCGGCGACCGCGGTGGCCGCCAGGAAGGCCGCGTGCAGGGCCGAGGTCCGGACCAGCAGCGATCCGCCGGTGCCCACCAGCCTGCGCAGGACGGCCGGATCGGGTCGCAGGCTCGAGATGTGCGGGCGCGCCGCCCGCAGCACCCAGCGCACGTAGAGCGCGGCGCCGACCCACTGGGCCGCCACCGTGGAGAGCGCCGAGGCGCCGATGCCGAAACCCAGCCCGTACACCAGGATCACCTCGAGCACCAGGTTCCCGACAGCGGTCAGCGCCGCCACCTTCAGGGGGCGCGCCATGTCGAGCCCGCCCCGCAGGTATCCCACGCCGGCCAGCATGATCAGCAGGGCGGGCAGTCCCCCCAGGCTGATGTGCAGGTAGATGCGAGCCTGCACTAGCACCTCGCCCTCGCCTCCCAGCAGCCTCAGCAACGGGTCCGACAGCCCGTACAGGGCCGCGCCGGAGGCGATGCCGGCGACCAGCGCCAGCAGCAGAGCCTGCACCCCCCAGCGGGCGGCGTCGGCCTGCCGGCCGGCGCCCAGCATCCGTGCGACCGACGCGGTGGTGCCGTAGGCCAGAAAGATGAACACGGCGTACACGGTCAGAAGCAGCTGCCCGGCCAGTGCCAGACCGGCGAGTTGCGGTGTGCCCAGGTGACCCACGATCGCGGTGTCCACGAGCACGTACGCCGGCTCGGCCACCAGCGACCCGAAGGCGGGGACTGCTAGGCGGAAGATCTCCCGGTCCCAGCGCCGGCGCGCGTCGGCGGGCGCGGACCCCCTCACGCGGTCGCCTCCCGGGTGAGACCGCTCACGGCGCCGGCGGTCCCGCCGGCCGGTCTGGCGTCACCATGGCTCCGCCGCGCCGTCTGTCGCTGCGGTGGGGACGTGAACTAACGTCCGATGGAGTATTCGGGGCAGGGTGAAGATGAACGTTCAGCGCACCGACAGATTCTCGATGGCTGAACTCACCGACCGCACCGGCGTGCCGGCCTCGACGGTGCATCACTACGTCCGGCGGGGACTGCTCCCGCCGCCGGTGCGTGTCGCCGCCAGGCACTTCCTCTACGGACCCGAACACGTCGACGCGCTGCGTGCGATCCGGCATCTCCGCCAACGCCAGAGGCTGCCGCTGGCGCGGATCGCCGAGGTGCTGCCCGAGGTCCTCGCCGACGGCGCCGAAGGGTTCGAGGCGCCGATGCCCGACGGGGACGACCCCCCGACATCGACCGTCGCTGAGCGGATCCTCGACGTCGCCATCGAGGCGTTCGGGCTGAACAGCTACGGCGAGGTGAGCGTCGCCGACCTGTGCGCGGGCGCCCACATCGCCAAGGGTACGTTCTACCGCCATTTCGACTCCAAGGGCCAGGTATTCGTTCGAGCCGCCGAGAGGGTCGTGCTGCAAAGTCTGGCGCGCTTTCGCGAGGCACTGGAGCAAGGCCCCCAACCGCCCGACATGCAGGAGGCGGGGACGGCCTGCGCGGCGGCGCTGCGCCCGGGGCTGCCGGTCCTGCTCGAGCTGGCGAAGCGGGCCATGCTGCACGAGCCCACCTACGTGAACGAAGCGCGGGACGCCTTCCGGCTGCTGGTCGCCGAGATGGGCGAGACCCTGCGGCCCGGCGACGCCGACAACCGGGCGATAGCCGGCATGGTGATCCTCGACGCCATCGCGCAGGTGTTCCGCGGGCTGGTGGGCGGGAATGGCGGCCCCGCTTCTGTCCCCTCGTAGGGACCCGTCCCGCCCACAGACCCGCCGAGCATGAGATTTGCCGCCGACGGCATCGCCGACCGGGGATCACGGCGGCGCGGGAGGCGGTCGGAGTAGCCTCGTCCCGCAGCGAGCGCCCGACACAACACTTGGACCGTTGGATCAGTCGTTGTGTAGGGTGCGCGCCATCGTGGAGGAGCTCCGAACGGTGCGGTCCGTCCCACTGGAGGGTGCTGTGGTCATCGAACCGGCCGCGGACCGGACCGGCCCGGTGAGCCCACCGGCACCCGCCTCGGCTGCGCCGCCCGAGCAGGTCGAGCCCCTCGGGCAGTTCGCGGACCCCCTCGGGCGGTTCGCGGACCCCCGCAGGCAGTTCGCGGACATCGACGCCGTCATGGCTCGGGCGTCCGGTGAGAACTTCCCGGTGGCACTGGGAGTGCTGCCGCGGCGGCTGCGCAGCCATCTGGAGGCGATCTACGGCTACGCCCGGCTGGTGGACGACCTAGGTGACGAGTACGGCGGTGACCGCTCGGCCGCGCTGGATTGGCTCGAGCAGCAGCTCGACGACCTGTACGCCGGCGCGCCGCGCCATGAGGTGTTCCGCCGGCTGGCGGTGACGGTGCAGGGATTCGACATCCCCCGCGCGCCGTTCGACGACTTGCTGGCGGCCAACCGCCTGGACCAGACCAAGACCGCCTACACCGACTGGGAGGACCTGCTGGCCTACTGCGCGCTGTCGGCGAACCCGGTCGGGCGCCTCGTGCTGGCCGTCTTCGAGGCGTCGACGCCCCAGCGCAGGGCGGCCTCGGACGCCGTCTGCAGTGGCCTGCAGGTGTTGGAGCACCTCCAGGACGTGGGCGAGGACGCCGCCGCGGGCCGCGTCTACCTGCCGGCTGAGGACATGGCGCGCTTCGGCTGCACACCCGCCGATCTGGCGGCCCCCGTCGCCGGTGAGCCGCTGCGCCGGCTGGTGGCGTTCGAATGCGAACGGGCGCGGGAGTTGCTGAACGAGGGCCGGACGCTCGTGGCCTCGCTGCGCGGGTTCGGGCGGCTCGCTGTCACCGGCTTCGTGGCGGGCGGCCTCGCCGGTCTGGACGCCATCAAGGCGGCGGGTTTCGAGGTGTTGGGCGCCACCCGGAGCGCCGGCGTCTGCCGCTTGGCGCGCCGCGCCGCGCCCCTGTACCTGGGGGCGATCCTGAGACGGGGTTCGGCGTGACGGCGCTGAGCGTCGAGGCGGCGTACCGTCGCTGCGAGGAGATCACCTGGGCGGAGGCGCGCAACTTCGCCTACGGCATCCGGCTGCTGCCGGCGCCGAAGCGCCGGGCGATGGCGGCGTTGTACGCCATGGCTAGGCGGATCGACGACGTCGGCGACGGGGACTGGCCCACCGACCGCAAGTTGGGGGCGCTCGGGGAGTTCGACGCCTCCATCGACGCGCTGACCTCCGGCGAGGTCCCCGACGCCGCCGACCCGGTGCTCGTGGGCCTCGCCGACGCCGCTGACCGCTACCCGATCCCCGTGGGGGTGCTGCACGAGATCGTCGAGGGCTGCCGGCAGGACGTGCTCGGCGCCCGCTACGAGACCATGGAGGACACGGTGCGCTACTGCCGCCTGGTGGCGGGATCGGTGGGCCGGCTGTCCCTGGGGGTCTTCGGCGCCAAGGGCGGCGGCAACGGCGCCTCCCGGGCGCAGTCCGGGGAGGTGGCGCAGCTCGCCGACGAGCTCGGCGTGGCGCTGCAGCTCACCAACATGCTGCGCGACATCGTCGAGGATCACGAGATGGGGCGCATCTACCTGCCGGAGTCGGACCGCGCCCGCTTCGGCGTCCGGCCGGGGGAGTGGGCGCCGACCGAGGGGACCGCGGCACTCGTGCGCCACGTCGGCGGGCAGGCGTCGGCGCGGTTCGAGCGGGGGCTCGTGCTGCTGGACCACCTCGACCATCGCAGCCGGGCCTGCACCGCCGCTATGGCGGGGATCTACCGGCGGTTGCTGGAGCGCATCCTGGCGCACCCCGAACGGCCGCTCAGCATGCGTGTCCGCCTCCCGGGCCGGGAGAAGGCCCTGGTGGCGCTGCGCAGCATGGCGGGGCTGCGGCCGTGAACGAGCGCCGCTTGAGCGTGGTGGTCGTCGGCGGGGGCCTCGCCGGCCTGGCCGCCGGCGTGGAGGCCGCCGACCGGGGCGCCTCGGTGACGCTGCTGGAGCGGCGCCCGCGCCTGGGCGGGGCCACCTGGTCCTTCGAGCACCGCGGCATCTCCTTCGACAACGGCCAGCACGTGTTCATGCGCTGCTGCGAGGCGTACCGGAAGTTCCTGGAGCGGATCGGCTCGGCGGGCGACGTGCATCTGCAGAGCCGCCTGGACGTGCCGGTGCTGCGCCCGGGCGGCCCGGTCGGGGCGATCCGGCGCACCAGAGGTCCCGCCCCGCTGCACCTGCTGGCGGCGCTGGCGACCTACCCGCATCTCAGCCGTCGCCGGCGCCTGGCGGTGATCCGCGCCGCGCTGGCGCTGCGCCGCCTGGATCCCGACGACGCCGCCCTGGACCGGCTGACCTTCGGTGAGTGGCTGGCCGCCCGAGGTCAGGACAGCGCCACCGTCTCGGCCTTCTGGGACCTCATCGTGCTGCCGACGGTCAACGTCCCCGCCGCCGAGGCCTCCCTGAAGCTGGCGGCGATGGTGTTCCGCACGGGGCTGCTGAGCCGCTCCGACGCCGCTGACATCGGCTGGGCCACGGTGCCGCTGTCGGTCCTGCACGGCGAGGCGGCCCGCCGCACCCTGGAGGCCGCCGGCGGCGAGGTGCGCACGGGCGCGGCGGTGCGGGGCGTGCGCAGCGGGACCGCGGGTCGCCCGGTCGTGGACACCGGGGGCGGGCGCCTGGAGGCGGATGCCGTGGTGGTGGCGGTGCCGCACGACGCCGCGGCCGGGCTGCTGCCGCCGGGCGCCGTCGCCGGCCAGGACCGGCTCGGCGAGCTCGGCGCCTCGCCGATCGTGAACGTGCACCTGGTCTATGACCGGGCGGTTACCGAGTTGCCGATGGCCGCGGCGGTCGGCAGTGACGTGGAGTTCGTCTTCGATCACACCGCCGCAGGCGGGCTCGACGACGGGCGCCAGTGCCTCACGATCTCGCTGTCGGCGGCGCGCCGCCACATCGGGCGCCGTTCGGCGGACCTGGTCGAGCACTTCAGCGCCGAAATGGCCCGCCTGCTGCCGGCGGCGGCAGGCGCCCGGCTCACCGAGTCGATGGTCACGCGCGAGCGGGCGGCCACGTTCGTCGGGGCGCCGGGGTCGCACGGCCTGCGCGCCGCCGGCCGCACCGCCCTGCCGGGTGTCTTCCTGGCCGGCGCCTGGTGCGACACGGGCTGGCCGGCCACCATGGAAGGAGCGGTGCGCAGCGGGCTGCAAGCGGCGGAACTGGCCGCTGAGTGCGCTGAGGCGGCCCCGGGCGCGCCCACCCCGGCGGTGGCGGCATGAGCCGGCAGGCGCCGGCGGTGCTCGCACGGGCTGGCGAACTGGTTCGCCCGGCGCTCGCCGAGGCGGTGGATCGCCTGCCGGGCGAGCTCGCCGTCCCGGTGCGCTACCACTTCGGCTGGACGGACGCGCAGGGCGCCGCGGTGCCCGGTTCCTCCGGCGGCAAGGGCGTGCGCGCCGCGCTGGCCGTGCTCTCCGCCGAGGCCGCCGGCGCGGCCCCCGAGGTAGCCGTCCCGGGTGCGGTGGGGGTGGAGCTGATCCACAACTACTCGCTGATCCACGACGACATCGTCGACGGCGACGTCGAGCGCCGGCACCGGCCCACCGTCTGGAAGGTCTACGGCACCGACAACGCCGTCATCATCGGCGACGCGGTCATGGCCCTGGCCTTCGAGGTGCTGCTGGCCGAGACGACGCCGCCCCGGGCCGCGGCCACCGCCGACCTGGCCCGGGCCACGGCCGCCATGATCGCCGGCCAATCGCAGGACATGACCCTGCACAGCCGCCCCCGCGTCAGCCTCGCCGACTGTTGGGAGATGATCTCGCTCAAGACGGGCGCTCTGCTGGCCCACGCCGGCGCCGTGGGCGCCATCCTGGCCGATGCGCCCCCGGCGACGGTGCGGGCGCTGCGCCGCTACGGCGACGAGGTGGGCCGGGGCTTCCAGGCGGCCGACGACCTGCTCGGCATCTGGGGCCGCCCCGAGGTCACGGGCAAGCCCGCCGGCAGCGACCTGCGCGAGCGCAAGCGTTCGTTGCCGGTGACCGTCGCCCTGAACTCCGGGCAGGCGGGAGCAAGCGAGTTCGCGGACCTCTACAGTCGGGACCACCTCGACGAGGAGGATCTGGGGCGGGCGGCGGCGCTCATCGAGGAGCTGGGTGGCCGCTCCGCTGCGGCCGCAGCGGCGCGGCGCTGCATGGAGAATGCCCTGGAGGCGGTGGCGTCGGCCGGTGTGGACCCCGCTGCCGCCGCCGAGCTGCGGGACCTGGCGGCGTTCATCGTCGACCGGGACCACTAGGACCGATGGCACCGAAAGGACCGGACCGGAGCGTGAAGGCCCTGACGGAGGTTCGTGCATGACGACGGCGAAGGACTCGCCGGCCGGGCGCCCGAGGCTCGCCCCGGCGGCGGAGGCCGGCGAACTCGAACGGGAAACAGCCGACGCCCTGGGGCGCTCGGTCGAGGCGCTGCTGGGCGCGCAGGACCCTGCGGGTTGGTGGAAGGGCGACCTGGAGACCAACGTGGCGATCGAGGCCGAGGACCTCCTGCTGCGCACGTTCCTGGGTATCTGCGACGACGAGACCCTGACTCTCACGGCCAACTGGATCCGCTCCAAGCAGTGTCCCGACGGCGGCTGGTCGTCCCACTACGGGGGCCCCTCGGACCTGTCGCTGGCCGTCGAGGCCTACGCGGCGCTGCGCCTCGCCGGCGACGACCCCGACGCCGGGCACATGCGCCTGGCCGCGGAGTTCGTGCGCGACCTGGGCGGTCTGGAGTGCGCGCGCGTCTTCACGCGCGTCTGGCTGGCCCTGTTCGGGCAGTGGTCGTGGCGGGACCTGCCCGCCATGCCCCCCGAGTTGATGCTGCTGCCGCGCTGGATACCGCTGAACATCTACGACTTCGCCTGTTGGGCGCGCCAGACGATCGTCCCGCTGACCATCGTGGGCACCTACCGGCCGCAGGCCGAGCTGGGTTTCGACCTGGCCGAGCTGCGCACCGGGGCGGTGCCGCCCGAGCGGGTGCCCCGGTCGATCCGCACCCCCGCCGGTTGTTTCCAGCGCCTCGACAAGGCCCTCCAGAAGTTCCACGACCGGGCCCCGTGGCGGCTGCGGGAGACCTCCATGAAACTCGCCGAGCAGTGGATCATCCGCCGCCAGGAGTCCGACGGCTGCTGGGGCGGCATCCAGCCCCCCTGGGTGTACTCGATCATCGCCCTGCACCTGCGGGGCTACGCCCTGGATCACCCCATCCTGGCCAAGGCGCTCTCCTGCTTCGACAGCTACGAGGTGCGCGACGGGGACATGCGCTGGCTGGAGTGCTGCCAGTCGCCGGTGTGGGACACGGCGCTGGCGGTCGTGGCCCTCGGCGACGCCGGGCTGCGCCGCGACCACCCGGCGATGACGACCGCCGCCGATTGGCTGCTGGACGAGGAGGTGCGGGTGCGCGGCGACTGGGCGGCCCGGCGCCCGCAGCTCGCCCCAGGCGGCTGGGCCTTCGAGTTCCAGAACGACAACTACCCCGACCTCGACGACACCGCCGAAGTGGTGCTGGCGCTGGGCCATGCCCAGGCCTCCGACCCCGAGCGCGCCAACGAGGCGATCGCCCGCGCCGTTACCTGGGCCGAAGGGATGCAGAGCAGCGACGGCGGGTACGCCGCCTTCGATGCCGACAACGTTCGGCGTCTCTGCGAGCAGCTGCCCTTCTGCGACTTCGGCGAGGTCATCGACCCGCCGAGCGCCGACGTCACCGCGCACGTGGTGGAGATGCTCTGCTGGGTGCGCGCCCACACCGACATTCCCACCGACGCCCGCCGCCTGCGGCGCGCCGTGGACTGGCTGTGGCTCGACCAGGAACGCGACGGATCCTGGTTCGGGCGCTGGGGTGTGAACCACCTCTACGGCCTCGGCGCGGTGCTGCCGGCGCTGCGCGCGGTGGGGGTGCCGCCCAGCGACCGCCGCATCCGCCGCGCCGTGCGCTGGCTGCACGCCACCCAGGGCCCCGAAGGGGGTTGGGGCGAGGACCTGCGGTCCTACGAGTCCGACAGCTGGCGGGGCCGCGGCGATCCCACCGCCTCCCAGACCGCCTGGGCGCTGCTGGCGCTCATGGCCGCCGACGAGTTCGGCGAGCCGACCCGCCGCGGTGTGGAGTGGCTGGTCCGCACCTGCGGCACCGACGGCACCTGGGACGAGCCCCAGTACACCGGCACCGGGTTCCAGGGCTACTTCTACATCAACTACCACCTCTACCGGCAGGTGTTCCCGACGATGGCACTGGGCCGTTTCCTGCGGGCCACCGCCGGGGAGGAGTCGCTGCGGTGAGCCTCGAGTTCTGGTGTCCGCTGCGCTTGGAGGCGGCGGCGGCGCGGCGCGGGGCCCGCCGCGCACCGGTGGTGCGCACCGGCATGGGGCCGCGCCGCGCCGCGGCCTTCGCGGCCGGGCGGCGGCTCCCCGGGGACCGGCCCGGGGCCATCGTGCTGGGACTGGCGGGCGCCGTCACCGATTCGCTCGAGCCGGGCGACGTGATCGTGGCCGACACCGTGCGCGGACCCGGACCCGATCGCTCCGCCTGGGGACAGGTGGCCGAGACCATCCGGGTCGTGCTGCGCGAGGCGGGAGTCTCGACGGTGCGCGGTCCGCTGCGGTCAGTGGCCCGCCCCGTGCGCGGTGCGGAGCGCCGGCGCCTCGCCGGCGACGGATCCCTGGTCGCCGACATGGAGTCGTGGTGGCTGCTGGCCGCCGATCCGGCGCCGTCGGCGGTGGTCAGGGTGGTTTGCGACACGCCTGCCGCGGAGTTGGTGTCGTTGTCGCTACCGTGGCGGGCACGTCGGGCCTTGGCGGTCATCTCCCGGATCGCCGCGACGCTGCATTCCCGGGAGACACCGATCGCGCCCGACATATGGCGAGGGCTGGAGAGAACAGCCCCTGGAGGTAGTTCCTGATGGGCATCCCGCTTCGACAGGCCGCCCGGGTCGGCGCCTACATGTTCGCCAACAAGCTCCGGGGTCGCCAGAAGTACCCGCTCATCGTCGAGATGGAGCCGCTGTTCGCCTGCAACCTGGAATGTCCCGGCTGCGGCAAGATCCAGCACCCCACCGAGATCCTGCGCAAGCGCCTCAGCGTCGAGGAGTGCGTGGGCGCCATGGAGGAGTGCGGGGCGCCGATGGTCTCCATCGCCGGCGGCGAGCCGCTGCTGCATCCACAGATCGGCGACATCGTCGAGGCGCTGCTGGAGCGAAAGAAGTTCGTGTACCTGTGCACCAACGGCGTGCTGCTGCGGCGCAAGATGGACCAGTTCAAGCCCTCGCCCTACTTCTCCTGGGCGGTGCACGTGGACGGGCTGCGCGAGCGCCACGACATCGCGGTGGCCCGGGAGGGCGTCTTCGACGAGGTGGTCGAAGCGATCCGGGAAGTCAAAGAGCGCGGCTTCCGGGTCACCACCAACAGCACCTTCTTCAACACCGACACGCCGGAGTCGGTGCGCGGCGTCCTGGACTTCCTGAACGACGACCTGGGGGTGGACTCGCTCATGATCTCCCCGGGCTACGCCTACGAGAAGGCCCCCGACCAGGAGCACTTCCTGCAGGTGGCCGAGACCAAGCGGCTGTTCCGGGAGGCCTTTGCCGACGGGCGCCGCAAGCGCTGGCGCCTCAACCACTCCCCGCTGTTCCTGGACTTCCTCGAGGGCAAGGTGGACTACCAGTGCACCCCGTGGGGGATCCCCAGTTACTCCGTGTTCGGCTGGCAGCGACCCTGCTACCTCATGGCGGACGGGTATGCCGAGACCTACCAGGAGTTGCTCGAGACGACCGACTGGGACAGCTACGGGCGCGGCCGCGACGAGCGCTGCGCCAGTTGCATGGCGCACTGCGGCTACGAGCCGTCGGCGGTGATCGCCACTGCGAGCTCGCTGCGCCAGTCGCTGCGGGCGCTCGTCGCGGGCTGAGAGCCGCCCCGGCGGGCGAACCCCCGGGCGTCGTTCCGCCGCGCCTCCTGCCCCTCCACCCGCCTCGCTTCCAGGCCTCCCTCGCCTTCCTTCGCTCGGGGGCCTTCGGGGCGTAGCCTCCGTGACGTGCGCAGCCGCCATGGAGTCGCCGCAGTCCTGACGGTGGCGGCTCTGCTGGCCGCCGCCTGTGCCGGCGATCCGTCCGAGCCTGCGCCCGCGGGCGCTCCCACGCCCCCGGCGGTCGCCGCGACGGGGGCGGCGCCGGCCGCGGCCGCCGCCTCCGCAGACGGGGTCGACGCCCGGGGCGACGGCGCCGCCGGGGATCCCGAGCCGGTGAGGATCGGCGTCATCATGGCCGCCGGCGGCCGCCTCGCACCGCACGACGGCCCGGTGCTCGACTCGCTCGCCTATGCCGTGCGGCAGGTCAACTCCTCAGGGGGTCTGCGGGGAAGGCCCCTGGAGTTGCTGTTCGAGGACTCCGATTCCGAACTCAACACGGCCTATAGCGCGGCGCGGCGGCTGATCGAAAGGGACGTGACCGTGCTCTTCACGTCCTGCGACCCGTACTTCAACCGGCCGGTGCGGGAGGCGGCCCACGACGCCGGCGCGCTCGTGATCGTGCCGTGCGGCCCCGAGCCCCTGCCGACGACGGCGACGGGGGGCGCCCGGGTGTTCTCTGCCGGGACCTCCGCGCAGGCCTACGGGCGGGCGCTCGCCGAGTACGCCGCCGAGGTGGGGATCGGGTCGGCGGCGACCCTGGTGGAGGTCGACAGGCCGGAGGCCGTCGAGATGTGCGACAGCTTCGACCGCCGCTTCGCCGAGCTGGGAGGCTCGCGGGGCTTCACGCTGGGATTCGACCGCTTCTGGATCGCCGCGCAGCCCGTCGTCGGGGCGCAGGCGACGGCCCGGGCACTGGAACCGCTGGCCGATTATCCCGTCGTGGTGCTCTGCGCCGCGGTCGGCGGGCGCGGTGTGCAGATGTTCGCACTGCTGCGGTCGGCGGGCATCGGCACGGAGGTGCTGGCGCCGGCGGCGCTGGACGGCGTGGCCTGGCAGCGCGGCATCTTCGGATTGGAGCCGCTCACGGTGATCACCGAGGCGTCCACGTTCGGCGACGACCCGAGCGCGCAGGTGAACGCCTATTTCGCCTCGATCATCACCGGCGATCTGCGCCGGGAGCCGGAGGGCGCAGGGCCGGACGTCGATCCCGGGGGTCTGGCGGATGTCACCGACCGCCTCGGCTGGGCGGTCACCGGCGCCGAGGCGCTGTGGATCTTCATCCGGGCGGTCCAGCGCACCGCCGGCTTCGACGCAGCCGTTCTGGCGGCCGACATCGAGCAGTTCGAGGATGTCGGACTCTGGATGGACTCGGCCTCCTTCAGCCCCGCCCGGCACGCCGTCAGCGGCAGGGCCTTGCGGGTCATCCGCCACGACGGCGGCGCCAGCCGGCTGGTCCAGCTGCGCGTCCCGACCGAGCCGTAGCCACCGGCGGGGGCGTGGTTCCCGAGCGGGGCGCGGTCCACCGGCACGGGCGCGGCCCTCAGCCGCCGTGCGCGCCGGTGCTGCGCCGGTGCTCAGTAGCCGAGAGCGGTGTTCACCGGCCCCAGCAGCGGCTCGCCCGCTGCGTAGCGGCGCACGTTCTCGGTCACCCTGCGGTTCAACAGCGCCATCCCCATCTCGGGCGTGTTGCCCACGTGCGGGGTGATGATGCAGTTCGGCAGGTCCCACAGCGGGTGACCGTCGGGCAGGGGTTCGGGATCGGTCACGTCCAGCGCCGCGCCGGCGATGGTTCCCGCACCGAGGGCCTCGGAGAGATCATCGGTCACGATGTGCTCGCCGCGCGCCACGTTGACGAGCCAGCAGTGCTCGGGCATCGCGGCCAGCGCCTCGCCGTCGATGATGCCTCTCGTCTCGGCGGTGAGGGCCAGCGCCACGACCACGGCGTCGCTGCCGGCGAGCGCCTCGTCGAGACCCTCAGGCCCGACGACGCGGACATCGGAGGTGCCGGGGAGCGGCTCGGGATGCCGGCGCAGCACCGTCACGTCGCAGTCGAACGGTGCCAGCAGCTTCAACAGCTCGACCGTGATGCCCCCTCCGCCGAGGATCGTGACGTTGGCACCGCGCAGGTTGCGGCCCTCGGGACCCAGCCAGCTGCGGGCACCGATGTAGGTGGTGAGGCCGCGCATGCCGGCGAGCAGCATGCTCAGGGCCATCTCGGCCACGGGCTCGGCGTACACGCCCTTACCGCACGTCCAGAGGCGCTCGCCGTCCAGTAACGGCAGGTAGGGCTCGATGCCGGCGTAGGGCAGCTGGATCCAGCGCAGTTGCGGCGCCGCTTCCAGAACGGGCCCCAGTAGTCCGGGTTTCTCCGGGTCCACCCAGATCAGACCCTCGGCCTCGCCCGCCGCCACGACAATGCCGCCGCCGGCGGTGACGGCCACCGCAAGCGAGTCCCGTCGCCAGCAATCCGGTTCCACGGCCACCAGCGGTTGGCTCCTCATCGTCGCTCCCTCGATCGTGTTCTCCTGTGGATGTCCCGGCTCCATGCTCGTCATTCCGATCCCGCTCCGTCGTCAGTCCAGTCGCGCCGCTGGTCATTCCGGCGAAGGCCGGAATCCATGCACGTCCACTTCGGGTCGGCAGCCCAACGGCTTGGCTCAGCAGTCTCGCGCCGGTGCCGAGGCCGCCGGGTGCCAAGGCTAGATTGCACGACCAGTCACGACTCGGGCGAGCGGGAGGGCGCATGAAAGTACCGCTGACCGTGGGGGACTTCATCGACCGGGCGGCGCACGTCTACCCCCACAGGCCGGCGCTGATAGACGAGCCCCACCAGCCGGCGCCGAGTTGGGGGACACTCAGCTACGGCGAGGTGGCGAGACGGACCCGGGCGCTGGCCGCCTCCCTCGACCGCCTCGGGCTCGGTCCGGGAGAACGGGTGGCGATCGTGTCGCACAACGCCGCCCGGCTGGTCACGACCATGCTGGGGGTCAGCGCCGCGGGGCGGATCTCGGTGCCGGTGAACTTCCGCCTCAACGCCGCCGAGGTGGACTACATCGTCTCGCACTGCGGGGCACGGATGCTGCTGATCGACCCCGAACTGGCCGACGATCTGGCCGGCGTGGACTGCGAGCACCGCTTCATCATGGGGCCCGAGGCCGACGAGGCGCTCTTCGCCGACAGCGCCGTGGAGCCGCGCCCCTGGGCACCCGACGAGGACGCCATCGCCGCCATCAACTACACCAGCGGCACCACGGCTCGCCCCAAGGGTGTCGCGGTCACCCACCGCACCATCTGGCTCAACGCCGTGACGTTCGGCTGGAGCGCCGGGGTGAGCGACCGCGACGTCTACCTGCACACGCTGCCCATGTTCCACTGCAACGGCTGGGGCATGCCGTACGCGCTGACCGGGGTGGGCGCCGCCCAGGTGGTGATCCGCAAGATCGACGGCGCCGAGATCCTGCGGCGCATCCGCCGCCACGGGGTCACCTACCTGTGCGGTGCGCCGGCGGTGGTCGCGGCGGTCCTGGCGGCCGCCGAGGACTGGCAGGGACCCATACCCGGTTCGGGCACCGTGCGGATGACGGTGGCGGGAGCACCCCCGCCGCGGCGCACCATCGAACGCATGGAGACCGAGCTGGGCTGGGAGTGCATGCAGCTCTACGGGCTGACCGAGACGGCGCCCTACCTGACCATGAACCGGGTGCGCCCCGAATGGGACGACCTGAGCCCCGCGGAGCGGGCCGAGCGGCTGGTGCGCCAGGGCGTGCCGGCGCTGGGCATCCGGCTGCGCGTCTCGGCCGGCGGAGAGGTGGAGGCCCGGGGCAACCACGTTATGGAGGGCTACTGGGAGCAGCCCGAGACCAGCGACGAGGCGCTGGCCGGCGGCTGGTTCCACACCGGCGACGGGGGCTACCTGGACGGCGACGGGTACCTGGTGCTGACCGACCGGCGCAAGGACGTGATCATCAGCGGCGGCGAGAACGTCTCCTCGATCGAGGTGGAGGACTGCCTGTTCGCCCACCCCGCTGTCGCCGAGGCAGCCGTCATCGGCGTGCCCCACGAGCGCTGGGGCGAGACCCCCAAGGCGCTGGTGGTGCTGGCCCCCGGCGCCGAGGCCAGCGCCGAGGAACTGATCGCCCACTGCCGTGAGCGCCTGGCCCACTACAAGTGCCCCACCTCGGTGGAGTTCCGGGAGGCTCTGTCGCGCACCGCCACCGGCAAACTCCAGAAGTACAAGCTCCGCGCCCCCTACTGGGCCGAGCAGGAACGCGCCATCAACTAGCGCGGCACCGGGGCAACTAGCGCGGCACCGGGGGCTGGGAGAGTCCGGTGCCGTCCGACCCAGCCCGGCCGGAGGCTCGGCTGGCCCGCTTGTCGAGCAGCGCTTGGTGCCTCGAGGGGACGGCATCGTGGGGCCGCGCGTGCCCGGTTGCGCTCGATGCAGTTCTCGGTATCGTGCCACCCGGCGGGGGTGCCGGCCATCGGTCGTCCGGCGACCCCCGGGATCAGCGGTGATCTCTTCTGCTTCCCTCATCCGCCATTGCCGACGGGTTAAATCGGTGTCACGCAAGGAGCAAACCATGGCCTACAGGGCTGAGTACATATGGGTGGACGGATCGGTGCCCACAGCCGAGGTGCGATCCAAGACGAGGGTCCTCGCCGACGGTGAGGAACCCGGAATCTGGGGCTTCGACGGTTCCAGCACCAACCAGGCCGAGGGCAGCGACTCCGATGTCGTGCTGAAGCCGGTCGCCGAATATCCCGACCCATTGCGCGGCGGCGACAACGTGCTGGTGATGTGCGAGACGTTCCTGCCCGAGACTATGGAGCCGCATCCCACCAACATGCGCGCCAAGACCAGGGCGGGACTCGACAAGTACGGCGATCAGGATTTCTGGTTCGGGCTCGAGCAGGAATACACCATGCTGGATCCGGTCACGAAGTGGCCGTCGGGCTTCCCGCCGAACGGTTTCCCCGGCCCGCAGGGGCCGTACTACTGCGGGGTGGGCGCGTTGCGCATCCACGGGCGCGAGGTGGTGGAGCAGCACACAGACTGGTGCATCGCCGCCGGGCTTGCGATCTCGGGCACCAACGCCGAGGTGATGCCGGGCCAGTGGGAGTTCCAGATCGGCCCCGTGGACCCGCTGGCGGTGGGTGACCAGATATGGGTGGCCCGCTACCTGCTTTACCGGGCAGGCGAGAACCACGAGATCGAGATCAGCCTCGCGGCCAAGCCCATGCAGGGCGACTGGAATGGTGCCGGCATGCACACCAACGTCTCCACGGCGTCCATGCGCGAGAGGTACGAACCGGTCGTGGCCGCTGCCGAAGCCCTCGGCGCGGCGGGCAAGCCCGAGGAGCACATCGCGGGCTACGGCCACGGCATCGAGCTCCGCCTCACCGGCGCGCACGAGACCGAGCGCTACGACACCTACAGCTACGGGGTGTCGGACCGGGGCGCCTCGGTGCGTATCCCCTGGCAGGTGCACCAAGATGGGCACGGCTACATCGAGGATCGCCGGCCGAACGCCAATGCCGATCCCTACGTGGTGACCGGGCTGCTGGTCCGGACAATCGGCGAGGCTCTGGCCTGACGAACTTGGCCCCGAGTGGCCGGCGTGCGACTCGCGATCGAATCGAACGCCGGCTGCCTACCAGATTGTTCGTGCCGCGGGTGTTCCCTTGTGGCGCCTCAGCGGGGCGTCCTTTGTGACGAGGGGCCAGCCGAACTCGATCGCCGTCGCGTAGATGAGCCGGTCGGCCGGATCGCTGGGAAAGGTCTTGGGCAGGCGGGCAGCGGTCGCGGCGATGGATGGGCTGAGCGCGACCGTGCGGACAGATCGGGCGAGGCTGCTGAGCCAGGTGTCGAGGGAGAGGTCGACGGTGATGCGGCCGTGGTGGGCGAGCCAGGCGAGTTCATACCAGGTGATGGCGGCAACGGCTACCTCGCTGGCTGCCTCGAGCGCGTCGTGCGCGGGTGTGCTGAGCCGGTCGGGCTCAGCCGACCACCACTGCAGGACGTGTGTGTCGGCGAGCAGCGTGGTCATTCGCACCCCCACTCGGCTCCGGTCGAGTACAGCAACTCGTCGTCGGCGACGCTGCGGGCGATGTCGGCGAAGCATCCGCGCAGCGCAGCGGGGCCCGTCGCCGGTACGAGCCGGGCAACGGTCCGTCCATGCTTCGTGATCTCGATCTCGTCCCCGGAAGCCACGTCGTCGAGCAGCGCCAGGATCTGAGCTTTTGCCTGGGTAGCGGTCACTTGCCTAGTCATATGACTACTATAACGGTCCGAATGTGACTTTCCGTATCGGGTCGCCTTGGGGGTGTTCGATGTCGCCGTGAGCGAGGCCGCCTGTTCGACGGTGGTGCCGCAGGGTCGGAATCCGGGAGGCGGGTGCACGTGATGCACATGACGATCCGGGGATCATCCGGCGTGCGTGCGGAATGATCAAGCTGCGTGCAACGGGAATCAGCGGCGGATACGTAGGGGGCGAGTCGGCCCGGCGAGGCGTCACCACCCGCCGGGCCGACCTCACGCTCGTGCAGTCAGCGGGCGGATCGGGTCTACGCGTCGCTCCAACTCACCTCTCTGTCGGTTTCTCGCTGTCGGTTTGTCCGCGACGCTAGTCGTTGTCCGCTATTTGAATCGTCACTGTGTGCGGATTGCCGAGCACATATCCGGCATCTCGGCCTGGAGGGGAGAACGTGAACGTCACCGAACCATCGGGCTCGTCGACATTGTCATCAACAGGCCTCACGGTAATCCAACCCTTGGCGCTCACATAGCCCTCACCCACCCTGAAAAACTTGTTGCCGTACGGGTACCTGTTGGAGAATTTCCCTTCCTGGGAAAATACGTAGGGTGCCTCAAATCCGTATGGCAAGGGGGAGGGACTCACTTCAACGAATATTTTTACCGTCATGCTTTCGTCAATCGATGTGTGCTCGGGTCGCAGCCAGACCGTTACCATCGCGTCATTGTCCTTGACCTGTACGCTGGCGTTATTGTTCTGGGTATCCAACTTGTACCCGTCGCCCGGCACAAGGCGCGCGTTGACGGTGCCGTCTCGCTCGACGACGCTGTCATCTTCGGTATCCGCCGTGATCTCCACCGACCCACCGATGGGCACTGTGACCATCCGCGTACCGGCCTGATTGCCGGCAAAGACATTCCTGTGTTGCGAAATCACGACAGGCAGCGTGAGACTGGTAACGGTGCTGACGGGATCCGGATGCGCTGAGGAGGCCACGGTGAAGCGGGCCGTGACTCCCTCGTTGATGTCGTCGGCAACAGGTGTGACGCTGACGGTCGGTACGGGGCCGTCATTGTCGTAGATCATCCCACTTGCACTGCTCGGTTCGCCGACCCGGTAGAGGCCGCTCGGATGTGGTTGAACGGTCAGCGTGAACGGACCATGCGCTTCCCGCTGACGATCATCGACTGTGCTTGTAGAGAGCGTCTTCCCCGTAGTGTGGCCGAACAGCCGTTCCGAGCGAATCTGCTGAGAGGACGATGAGAAGTATCCTGTATGCCCCAATGTGTAATAGATCGTCATACCGCCCGTTGTTGTCTGCGGCGATACATCGAAGCGGTAGTCAACGTTCTGCCCCTCTTGAACGCTGTCGCGCAGGACGGCGACGGTCACAACCGGGCGCGCACTGGGATCGTTCTCGATGACTTGTGTTTCGCTCTGTTGGCCGAACTTGTAACCGTCGACGGCGAGGATTCGAACCGTCACACTGCCGTCTGCTTCCTCCGCCTCGCTATGCTGGGTGGGAACCTTGAGTATGCCGACGCCGATCTCACTGATGCGCACAACTTTCGTGCCAGTATCTGCGGCCTTGACGTAGCTGCCCACTTGGGATATCTCGACGTTCACGTTGAAAGCAAGCGGCGGTGCGGGGGTCGCGGTGATTCTGAAGTCGGCTGTCCAGCCCTCCGGTATGGTCACCTCCGAAGGCGATATCTTGGCGATCGACAGAGTGCCCAAGAATGGCGCACCGTCGTCGACGACCACGACACTGACACTCCCTTGTTCGCCGGCATCCTCATCTGCGGGTGCCACCGGCGGCTTGGCTTGTGGCCCGTGAACCGCGGCGGGCCGGACGTCGGCAGTGGAGTCGTCGCCGAACAAGAGGATTGTCTCGTCTTGTGGCGCTTCTTCTTGCGGCGGAGGAGGCGGCGGCACCTGCGACTCGCCGAGTTCGGGTCCCGACGGTTGTGGCGTTGCGTGTGCCTCGGTGCGCACTTCAAGCATCGGAAGCACCAAGTCATTGCGCGACCGGCCCGACACTTGCGGTGTGACGATCACTCTGTAACCGGTCGTCGGCTGTAGATCCGTGATCTCGAACCAGTTTTCCTGCACCGTCTCGTCACGAATCACGCCACTACCATCGGATTCGTACCACATGATCATGTAGCCGCTCGCCTGCTCCGTAGCTGGCCAGATCAGAGCGACACTCGTATCCGTTACATCGGCAGCGGCAAGTTTGTCCGCCGGAACCGTTCGTTTCTGTTCCGCGGGTTCGCCGCCACCTTCACCATTACCGGAGATGACAGCGTTTCGCGGGTCATAAAGCTGTTCGAGCGGATCGGGACGCCGTTCTTCGACCGGATCCGGATGCCGTGTCTCGCTGCCATCGCTCGTCTGCTCTGCTGCGGGCACCGCCAAGGTCTGCTGAATGAGGAGTTCGCTCCTGCCCTTATAATGCCGCTTGCCCTTCTTGGCATTGTACACACGGAGTGTGTACTTCGTCTCAGGCTCGAGTCTCTCGACCGTGTAGCTAGTGCCATCCACCGGCACATCAACTCTCGTCTTCTTCTTACGGCCCGTTGTCCACCAACTGATTACGTACCCCTCGGGATTGTGCACTTCGCGCCAACTCACCGTGATACTGTCATGGGTGACCGCGTCCACAGTCAATTTGCCAATGGGGCGGTTGTGCACAGCGCTTGCCTGCAGTGGGCTGGCGGCGACGCCCGAAGCGAGCGAGATAAACAGCAGGAGCGCCGCGGCCAGGACCGACTTTAGCCTTTTCGTCGATCCGACTGGAAATCTCCAACGCAAACTCATGATGGCCTGTCCTTTTCAAGGTTATTCTGAGGCTTGTTCGTGTACGGCAACGCTCGGCCTTGGTGCAATTGAACTCGGCGAATCGTAGCGGCAGTAGCAGTCGCGCCCGCAAACGGTCCGGTGGTTTCGTCGACTCGAAGACATCGCTCCGCCTGTGGCACCCTACGATCGAACGGGCCGCGACCGGTGAACAGCGCCCCGCCCGCAGGTGCCTCAGCGGCGGATGCGTAGGGGTCGGGAGACTTCGGCGAAGAAGTCGTTGCCCTTGTCGTCGATGACGATGAAGGCCGGGAAGTCCTCCACCTCGATGCGCCAGACGGCCTCCATGCCCAGGTCGGCGTGGTCCAGCACCTCAACGGCGCGGATCACCTCGGCGGCCAGGCGGGCGCCGGGGCCGCCGATGGAGCCCAGGTAGAAGCCGCCGTGGGTGGCGCAGGCGTCGGTGACGGCCCGTGAGCGGTTGCCCTTGGCCAGCATGACCAGGCTCCCCCCGGCGGCCTGGAACTGCTCCACGTAGCTGTCCATACGTCCCGCCGTGGTGGGGCCGAAGGAGCCCGAGGCGTAGCCCTCGGGGGTCTTGGCGGGGCCGGCGTAGTACACCGGGTAGCGGCGCAGGTAGTCCGGCATCTCCCCGCCGGCGTCCAGGGCCGCCTTGATGCGGGCGTGGGCGGCGTCGCGGGCCACGACCAGCGTGCCGGTCAGCGACAGCCGGGTCCGAATCGGGTGCGCCGAGAGCGTGGCTCTGATCTCGTCCATCGGGCGGTCCAGGTCGATGGCGACGGTGTCTGCCGGCAGGCTCTCGGCGGTGGTCTCGGGCAGGAAGCGGGCCGGGTCGGTCTCCAGCGCCTCGAGGAACACCCCGTCGGCGCCGATCCGCCCCAGCACCTGGCGGTCCGCGGAGCAGGACACGGCGATGGCGACGGGACAGGAGGCGGCGTGGCGGGCTAGGCGCACGACGCGGACGTCGTGGCAGAAGTACTTGCCGCCGAACTGCGCGCCGATGCCGAACCCGCGGGTGAGTTCCAGGATGCGCTCCTCCCAGCCGGTGTCCCGGAAGGCCCGCCCGCCGGGCGAGCCGTCGGGGGGGAGGTGGTCCAGGTAGCGGGCCGAGGCCAGCTTGGCCACACCGAGGGCGTACTCCGCCGAGGTGCCGCCGATCACCACCGATAGGTGGTACGGCGGGCAGGCGGCGGTGCCGATCTTGCGCAACTCGGCGTCGAGGAAGTCCAGCAGGCTGTCGGTGTTCAGCACGGCCCGCGTCTGCTGGTAGAGGAAGCTCTTGTTGGCCGATCCGCCGCCCTTGGCGATGAACAGGAACTTGTACTCCTCGCCGCCGACGGCCTCGATGGCGATCTCTGCGGGGAGGTTGTTGCCCGTGTTCTGCTCGCTGAACATGTCCTGCGGGGCGAGCTGCGAGTAGCGCAGGTTGGACGTCTGGTACGTGTCGAAGACCCCGCGCGAGATGACCGCCCGGTCGTCGCCGGCGGTGAGCACCTGCTGGCCCTTGCGGGCCTTGATGATGGCGGTGCCGGTGTCCTGGCAGCCCGGCAGCACGCCGCCTGCGGCGATGTTGGCGTTGCGCAGCAGCTCGGTCGCCACGAAGCAGTCGTTGGCCGAGGCCTCCGGGTCGTCCAGGATGTTCCGCAGCTGCTGCAGGTGCCCGGGGCGCAGCAGGTGGGCCATGTCGCGCATGGCCTCGGCGGTCAGCAGGCGAATTGCCTCGTCGTCCACCTCCAGGAAGCGCCGCCCGCCGGCCTCGACGACCCGCACGCCGTCGGTGCTCAGCAGCCGGTATGGCACGTCACCCGGCCCGGCGGGGAGTGTGTCCTCGTAGGCGTATTCCATGAGCGTTCCCGGACAACGGTACCGGGCGCCGGGGATTCTCAGCCGGCGGCGGGGGTGCCGGCGTAGGGGGCCGGATCTTCGCGGGTCGGGATCCTCGGCTTGCTCCAACTCATGGCTTTGGCCAGCCCGTTCGCCACGGTTCGCCAGGCCCGCGGGTGCCAGCCTTCGGCCGCGCCGACCACCTCCAGGGAGTGGTTCAGGTGCACGACGGCGGGCAGCCGCTCGAGCCCCAGGCCCTGCACCATCGCCCGGTCGGGGTCGGCGAAGGTCAGGAACCGGTCGGCCCAGGGTCCCAGGAACCGGCGCGCCTGATCCTCGGTGCCGCACACCAGCCAGCCCACGCGGCAGTCGGCGCCGGAGAAGTTCCCCATGACCCGGCCGGCGGTGGGAAGGATCCAGCCGCTCTCGTGGGTGAAGGGGTCCAGCGCCACGACCACGAGGTGGAACGTCGTGACCCACTCCTCGACTGCCCGCGGCTTGCCCGTCAGCGGCTCCAGGATGAGGTCCGGCGGTGGTGAGGTCGCCACGGGCTCCGAAGCTAGCGCCCCGCAGCCGACTCCCGGCGAAATCGCCCAAGCCGGTGGTCCGTCGAGGTATGCCGGCGCGTCCGTCGCAGCGGCCTGCGCGTCGAGCGCGGTTCGGCGACACTGCGGGCGTGCAGCCGCCGACACCGGAAACATCGGGTGCGCCCCGCGGCGACGCGGGCCGATCCGACCTCGATCCGGCGCCGGCCCGGCCCGCCCAAGATGTTCTGGCTCCAGCGGTGGTGCTGGAACTGCGCCAGGAGTTGCTGGACTGGGCTCGGTCCCGCCTCCGAGATCTGCCGTGGCGGCGCACACGCGATCCCTGGCGGGTGCTCGTGGCCGAGGTGATGCTGCAGCAGACCGGCGTGGGCCGGGTGGTCGAGCGGTACGAAGACTTCTGTGCCCGATTCCCGACGCCGGTGGCCTGCGCCGCCGCGCCGGTGGGCGACGTCATCGAGGCCTGGCGAGGTCTGGGCTACAACCGCCGGGCACTGCACCTGCACGCCGCAGCGTGCCGCATCAGAGCCACCGGGGGCTTCCCGGCCAGCCTCGAGGGGCTTCTGGCGTTGCCCGGCGTCGGGCCGTACACCTCCCGGGCGGTACTCGCTCTCGCCTTCGAGCGCGACGTGGGGGTCGTGGATACCAACGTGGGGCGCGTCCTGGCACGCCTCAGCGGGCGTCGACTGACCCGGAGCGAGGCACAACGGGCGGCCGACCGCCTCGTGCCCGCCGGGCAGGCCTGGCTCTGGAATCAGGCGCTCTTCGACCTGGGGGCGACCGTCTGCACCCGCCGCGCCCCGGCCTGTGCGCCGTGCCCGGTCCAGCAGCACTGCGCCTGGCGAGGGCAAGGTCCCGACCCCGCTGACGGCTCGGCAGGCGTCAGCGTCGCCCAGGCGCCCTTCGATGGCTCCGATCGCCAGGGGCGGGGACGCCTCGTGGAGGCACTCCGCGCCGGACCGCAGCCGGCCGCCGCGGCGCCGCGTCTCATGGGCCTCGATGATGACCTGCCGCGGGCGCGCCGCATCGTGGCGTCGCTCCTCGCCGACGGTCTCGTGATCGAGCGCGCCGGCACGCTGCAACTACCCGTGGAGTGACGACCGCCAACCGGCGGCCCGCCTTCAGGCGATGGCGCCCCGGAACGGCGTCATTCCTTCGACACCGAGATCGATGCGCAGCAGGCGCCCCACCATGGGGGCCTCGGCGGTCACCTCGGTGATCTCGCCGAAGTCGGTGACCCACATGTCGGTGCCGTCGAAGCAGCAGTTCAGCGGCACATAGGGGCACTCCAGGAAATCCAGGTAGGTGCCGTCGGGGGCGATGACGTCGATGACGCCGGACATGAACGCCGTGATCCAGTAGTTGCCTTCGGTGTCCAGCTTGAAGCCGTCGGGGATGTGGCCGTCGGGGAGCGTGCAGATGTGCTCGATGGCGCCGTCGGGGCGGCGCCGCCGGACCGCCAGCGTGTAGGACTCCACCCAGACGACGCTGCCGTCGGGGTCCACGGCGCACCCGTTGGTGTAGACGGGCTCCAGTTCGGCCAGCACCCGGCCGCCGCCGTCGGGGAACAACTCGAAGATGCGGCTCGGGTCGGGCTTGTTGACCGGGTCCCACTCGCCGGAGTCGGTGAAGTACAGCGACCCGTTCGGCCCGAACGCCAGGTCGTTGGGGGCGTTGAGCGCCACACCCTCGACCTCGGTCGCCACGTAGCTGACGGTGCCGTCGGGGCGGATTCGCTGGATCGACGGTGACACCTGGTCGCGTGCCTTCCACGCCCCGACGGTGCCGCCGTTCTGGGTGACGTAGACGTCGCCGTCGCTGCCCACGATGCAGGCGTTGGTGCCGCCGCCGCAGTAGCCGTAGACGGAGACTCCTTTGCTCGCCTCCCAGACCTTCACGTCGCTGGTGTAGGTCTCCACGAACACGACGCGCCCGTCGGGCAGCATGTCCGGTCCTTCGGGGTGTCCCAGACCCTCGGCCATGACCTCGATCGGTCGCTGCATGACGCCCCCTTTCGGTTCAGGCTCCGATGGCGTGGTAGCCGCCGTCCACGTGCAGGATCTCCCCGGTGGTGGCGCCTAGCCAGTCCGACAGCAGCAGCACGCAGGCCCGGGCAACGGGGTCGGCGTCGCTGGTGTCCCAACCCAGCGGGGCTCGCTGCTGCCAGGCCTCCTCGAACGCGTCGAAGCCGGGGATGGAGCGTGCGGCCATGGTGCGCACCGGGCCTGCGGCCACGAGGTTCACGCGGATGCCGCGTGGCCCCAGGTCGCGTGCCAGGTAGCGGGCCACCGACTCCAGCGCCGCCTTGGCGACGCCCATCCAGTCGTAGACGGGCCAGGCGACGGTGGCGTCGAAGTCCAGGGCCACGAGTGAGCCGCCGGAGGGCATCAGCGGCGTGACCACGTCGGCCAGTGCCTTCAGCGAGTACGCGGAGACTTCCAGCGCGACCGATACGTCCTCCCAGCCGGCCGCCATGAAGTCGCCCCCCAGGCAGTTCTGCGGTGCGAAGCCGATGGCGTGCAGGGCGCCGTCCACGCCGCCCCAGCGTTCGGCCAGCGCTTCGCGCACGGCGGCGACGTGGCTGGGCTCGGTGACGTCGAGTTCCAGCACCTCGGGGGCGGGTTCCAGCTTGCGTGCGGTTCGCTCGGTGAGGCGCAGGCCGCGCCCGGCGCCGGTCAGTATCAGTTCGGCCCCTTCGACTGCGGCCAGTTGTGCGACGGCGAAGGCCAGCGAGGCGTCGGTGAGTACGCCGGTGACGAGTAGTCGCTTGCCGGACAAGAGGCCCATCGCCCTCAAGCTATCCCGAGGCGTATGAGCACAGGCGCCGCCGGCGTGATCAGCCTCGCCGGTGTGGCGGCCCGCCGGTCCCGCCGGAGTGTCCCGGAGGTCGGTTCGCTCGCCTACGCGGCGGTTGCGCATCCCCGGGCGCGACGGGCGCTCGCAGCGGGAGCGCCACCGCGGCCGGTTTGCTGATCCTGCTCTTTCAATATGCCGGTCTGCACAAATATCTACCGCATGCTACGTTTGTTCGCACTTCATTTGTTTACACTTTTGAAGGGGGGTGTCGTGGGAGGGTCCGGTTGTTTGCGGTCGGCGGGTTCTCGGTTTCCGGGTTCGGTGGCTGCTGTCCCGGGTCCGCAACGCTTCATCTCCTACGACTCAATGACGCTGAACAGGTGGTACACCAGTTCGGCGATCACGTTCACAGTCCCGTGGTCGTCGAGCACCCGGGCCGAGAGTTCTGCTCCCCGGGCCGGCGACATGCTCCTAGGCGTTGCGGTGGGTTGTGTAGAGTGTTTCGCGGCTGACGGCGAGATGGAGCAGTGAGTCCGCTGTCGGGCGGTCGGTGAGGCGGGTTGGTGCGGTGCCGTTGCGTGAGGTGAAGTCGTCATGAGCGTTCCGGTGGGGGCGGTGTTGGTGCCGGTGGTGTCGTTGTTTGCGGGGCTGTGTGGCGCGCCCGAGCCGGTGGAGGTGCCTGAGCCCGCGGTGGAGGTACCTGAGCCCGCCGTGGAGGATGCCGCGCCGGCAGACGGGCCTGTGGACCGGTTCGTGTCGGTGAGTGTGGACGGCCGGTCGCTGGGCTGCGGTTTGCGGGTTGATGGTTCAGTGCGGTGTTGGGGTTGGGGTCCGGAGTCGGTCTCGCCGGAGGGGCGGTTCTCGGCGGTGAGCGTGGCTTATGACGCCGCGTGCGGGATTCGCATTGATGGGGAGATCCATTGTTGGGGGGAGGAGCGTCGGGGTTTGTTGTCGCCGCCGACCGGGGTCTTCTCCTCAATCAGCATGGGCGAGGGATCGGCGTGCGGGGTTCGCGCTGACGGCAGTTTGGCGTGTTGGGGCGAGTGGGCGTCGAGCTGGCCGGTGCCCGACGGCGAGTTCCGCATGGTGGATGTTGACGGCGAGACAGCGTGCGGAGTGCGCCACGATGGCGCGGTGATCTGTTGGGACGGATCGGGGCGCGACCCGCGTCTGGTCGTTGAGGGCCCGTTCCGCCTGGTGGACGTGTGGTCTTCGGGTTTCAAGTGCGGCGTGCTAGAGAGTGGGATATTGGAGTGCTGGGACGGCGGAGAGGATGGGCGGTGGTCGCCGCCGGCGGGCACGTTCGTGGACGTGGTTGTGAACCAGTGGTACGCGTGCGGTGTTCGCACCGACGGCGATGTGGCCTGTTGGGGCCAGCGGGAGTCGGAGAATTGCTATGGCGGGACCGGCGAAATCTGTGGGGGCTGGGGAAACGATCCTTTGCCGGCGGGGCCTTTCACGTCAATCAGCGTCGGGCCCTGGCCTCCGACGTTCAGAGACACGATTTGCGGGGTGCGCGTCGACGGGCGACTGCGGTGCTGGAACGACGGTTCGCCTAGTCGCCGTCCGCCGACCGGCGAGTTCGCGGCCATCGATGTTGATGGGGCCATGTGCGGGTTGCGTCACGGCGGTGAGGCGGTGTGCTGGGGTGCCGGTGTGGACTGGCAGGCGGACATTCCTTCCGGGGGGTTCACGGCGGTGAGCGGTTCGGGTTCGCATGCCTGCGGGCTGCGCCCGGGGGGTGAGGCGGAGTGTTGGGGCGACAACACGTGGGGCGCTGCGGCGCCGCCGCCGGGTGAGTTCACGGCGGTCGATACCGGCTGGCGGCTGTCGTGCGGGTTGCGTCCCAGTGGCGACGTGGAGTGCTGGGGCGACGACAGCTCCGGTGCGACGGATCCGCCGGCTGGGCTGTTCGTCGCGGTTGAGGCGCGCTACGAGCATGCGTGCGGGTTGCGCGACGACGGCGCCGCGGTGTGCTGGGGTCGGGGCTGGGATCCCGAGTCGGGGGATCCGGGGAGCGTTTTCGCGACCCCTGATTTCGGTGCCCCGTCATGGCAGGGAACATATCCGGGCGGAACGTTCGACACCTTCAGTGCTTCTGGTTTGGTTGCATGCGGGATCCGCCCCGCCGGGACGGTGGAGTGTTGGAGCCCGTATTGGCCGCCGGGTCTCGGGGTTCCCGACCCCGACGAGCCGTCGGGCGGCACCGTCCCGGTGGCCGGGCTGCCGCGCCGCGGCGTGCCCGAGAAGTTGGAGTGGGTGCAGGGCGAGTTGCCTGGGGGGCCGTACGTGGCGTTGGACTCGAGCTGGTATCACACCTGCGGCGTCCGCGCCGACCGCACCGTGGAATGCCATGGCCATAATGCTCGCTCTCCCGACGGCGAGTTCACCGCCATTGACCTGGGCCCGTGGGATGGTTGCGGGTTCCGGCGCGGCGGCGAGTTGACCTGCTGGGACCTGTCTCGGGAAGAACCGGGCCGGGAACCTCAGTTCGCGCTGTCGCCGACCGAGAGTGCCGTCGTTACCGATACCGCATTGGGCGGGAGCTGCGCTCTGCTCAACACCGGTGCCATCGTCTGCACCGCCGGTTTACCGGTCCGCCTATCCGACCGCATAACGGGACCCTACGAGCAGATCGCCGTCGGGGGTGGCTGGGTGGCGGAACCTAGCGGCCACGGTCCCTCCGAGGAGACCGACCATGTGTGCGCCATCGACGGTGATGGGCACCTCGAATGTTGGGGCGGCAACGACAGCGGTCAGACGGCTTTGCCGCCGCCGTGGTTGGATGATCCGCCCTACAGCGCGGTGGCGGCGGGGTTCGCGCATTCCTGCGCCATCGGCGCTTCGGGCGATGTGGTGTGCTGGGGCGACGATCGGCACGGTCAGACCCGCAGCCCCGAGGGGAAGTTCACCGCGCTGGGCGCCGGGCAGTGGCACACCTGCGGGTTGCGCGCCGACGGCGAGGTGGTGTGCTGGGGCGACGGCCCCGCCGAGATTGACCAGGTCTTCGACGACCCGCCGCCGGGCCGTCCTTCGGAGCCTCCGGCGGGTCCATTCAGTTCCCTCGCCGTGGGCCAGTGGCACACCTGCGCGCTGCGCCCCGACGGCACCGCCACCTGCTGGCTCGGCTACTGAACCCCGCCGCCGAGCGCCCGCCCGGCGACAATAGCCCCATCGCCCTCAAGCTACCCTAGGCCCATGCGCATAGGTGTTCTGGGCGGGACAGGTCCTGCCGGCAAGGGTCTCGCCGTCCGGCTGGCGAGTGTGGGGTTCGAAGTGGTCCTGGGATCACGTTCGAAGTACCGCGCCATGGAGGCGCGCGACAAGCTCGTGGCCGTCTGGCCCGACAGGGAACTGCCGATCGGCTCGGGCGACAACGAGACGGCCGCGGAGTGCGACCTGATCGTGCTGGCCACGCCCTGGGACGCCGCCGCGGCCACCGTGCAGTCCGTGGAGGAACACCTCGACGGCAAGGTCGTGGTCTCAATGTGCAACGCCCTGGCCCGCGTGGCCCATGAGTTCCAGCCGCTCGTGCCGCCGCGGGGGTCGGTGGCGGCGAGCATCCAGGCTGCGATTCCGAGGGCCAAGGTGGCGGCTGCGCTGCACCACGTGCCGGCCAAAGAGCTCAGCGAGATCGACCACGACGTGGACTCCGACGTGCTCATCTGCTCGGACCATCCCACCGCCACCGAGGCCACGGCGGCGGTCGTGGCCCGGATCCCGGACCTGCGCCCGCTGGATGCGGGCGAGCTGTCCAACGCGGCGCCGATCGAAGCGTTCGCCGCCGTGCTGCTGCAACTGAACGGCCGCTACAAGACCCGGGTGGCGCTGCGCTTCACGGGTCTCAACGACGAGTGACGGCCTCGCCGCCGGACCTGCAGCGGCCGGCGGACTCCGCGGCGCGGCCCATGCGGATCTACGACACCGTCGCCGGCGAGGTGGTGCCCTTCGAGGTCGGCCCGGTCGTCACCATGTACACCTGCGGGATCACGCCCTACGACGCCACCCACCTGGGCCACGCCGCCACCTACCTCACCTACGACGTGCTGCAGCGACGCCTGCGCGACCGGGGCCACGAGACGCGCTGCGTGCGCAACGTCACCGACGTCGACGACGACATCCTGCGCAAGGCCCGCTCGCTGGGCGTGCACTACCTGGACCTGGCGGCAGCGGAGGTGGCCCGGTTCGACTCCGACATGGCCGCGCTCGGCATGCTGGCGTGCTGGAGCGAGCCGCGCGCCACCTCGGCCATCGCCGACATCCGCGGGTTCGTCGGCATGGTGCTGGACCGGGGCCACGCCTACGCCGCCGGCGGGGCCGTCTACTTCGAGGTGGCCACCTACCCGGGCTTCGGCGAGCTCTCCAAGCTGGACCGCACCGAGATGCTGGTGCTGGCGGCCGAGCGGGGCGGGAACCCCGACGATCCCGCCAAGCGGGACCCCCTGGACTTCGTGCTCTGGCAGCCTTCGGCCCCCGACGAGCCGGAGTGGGGGTCGCTGTGGGGGCCCGGACGGCCCGGTTGGCACATCGAATGCTCGACGCTGGCTATGCGCGAGCTCGCCACCACCATCGATCTCCACGGGGGCGGCTCCGACCTCATCTTCCCGCACCACGAGTGCGAGCGGGCGCAGTCCACCGCGGCGACCGGCGAGCCGTTCGCCCGCCACTGGATGCACCAGGCCATGGTCCGCATGGACGGCGAGAAGATGTCCAAGTCGCTGGGCAACCTCGTGTTCGTGAGCGACCTGCTGAAGGAGTACGACCCGCGCGCGGTGCGCCTCGCCGTGCTGGCGCACCACTACCGGGAGTCCTGGGAGTGGCGTCCGGCCATGATGGTCGAAGCCGCCGAACGCCTCGAGCGCTGGCAGCGCGCCGCCTCCGGTGACGGCCCGCTCGCAGACGTGCGCGCCGCCCTCGATGACGACCTCGACACGCCGGCTGCGCTGGCGTGCATCGACGATGCCGCCGGCCGGGGTCAGGGCGTCGCCGCCTCCGCCATGCTGGTGGGGGTGGACCTTCGCACCGGCGAGACAACCGGCCCGGAGCGGCGCGGCCCCGGCGACGCCCGCCGGTAACGTTCCCTGCATGGTTCGGGTGCTGCTGCCGGACGGCTCGGCGCGCGACCTCCCCGCCGGCGCCGACGCCGCCGCGCTGGCCGCCTCCATCGGCCGCCGGCTGGCCCGCGACGCGGTCATCGCAACCTCCGACGGCGCCGAGGTGGACCTGTCCGCCCCGCTGGCCGACGGCGCCACGGTGGAGATCGTGACCGCCGGCAGCGAGCGCGGCCTGCACACGCTGCGCCACTCCACGGCGCACGTCCTGGCGCAGGCGGTGCTGGGGCTGTACCCGGGAGCGACCTTCGCCATCGGGCCGCCGGTGGCCGACGGCTTCTACTACGACTTCGAGCTGCCCGGCGGCGCCACCTTCAGTGACGAGGACCTGGCGCGGATCGAGGCGCGGATGCGGGAGATCATCGCCGCCGATCAGCCGTTCGTGCGCCGCGAGGTAGCCGCCGCCGAGGCCTTGGAGGTCTTCGCCGACCACCCCTACAAGCGCGAGATCATCGAGCGCGTCAGCGCCGCCGCAGAGGCCGATCCTGACGCCGAGGCCGACGCCGACGCCGATCTGGCCGCAGAGGCCGGCGGCGACGGCCGCGTGAGCTGCTACGCGAACGGCGAGGACTTCGTGGACCTCTGCCTGGGCCCGCACGTGCCCTCCACCGGCCGCCTCGGCCACTTCGCCCTGCAGCGGGTGGCGGGCGCCTACTGGCGCGGCGACAGCGACCGTCCCATGCTGCAGCGCATCTACGGCACCGCCTGGGCCACCGCGAAGGACCTGAAGGCCCACCTGCACCGCCTCGCCGAGGCCGCCCGGCGCGACCACCGGCGCCTGGCCCGGGAACTGGACTTGGTGTCCTGGCCCGAGGAGCTCGGCCCGGGCCTGGCCGTGTGGCATCCCAAAGGGGCGCTGGTGCGGCACCTCATGGAGGACTACAGCCGCCGCCGGCACGCCGAGGGCGGCTATGAGTTCGTGTACACCCCGCACCTCGCCAAGTCCAACCTCTGGGAGACCAGCGGCCACCTGGACTTCTACGCCGAGAGCATGTACCCCCCGATGGAGCTGGACGGGGCCGCCTACTACCCCAAGCCCATGAACTGCCCGTTCCACGTGATGATCTACCGGTCCGGCCAGCGCTCCTACCGGGATCTGCCGCTGCGACTGTTCGAGTTGGGTGCCGTCTACCGCTACGAGCTGTCGGGGGCGGTGCACGGCCTGCTGCGGTCGCGGGGGTTCACGCAGGACGACAGCCACATCTTCGCCACGCCCGAGCAGGTGCCGTCGGAGTTGGCCTCGCTGCTGGACTTCGTGCTGTCGGTGCTGCGGGCCTTCGGCTTCGACGACTTCCAGGCCAAGCTCTCCACGCGCCCGGCGCGCAAAGCGGTGGGCTCCGTCGAGATGTGGGACCACGCCACCGAGGGATTGCGCGCCGCCTTGGAGTCCGCCGGACTGGACTACGTAACCGACCCCGGCGGCGGCGCCTTCTACGGCCCGAAGATCGACGTCGACGTGACCGACGCCATCGGCCGGGCCTGGCAGCTCTCCACGCTGCAGGTGGACTTCAACCTGCCGGAGCGGTTCGACTTGCACTACACCGCCCCCGACGGCCGGCGCCGCAGGCCGGTGATGATCCACCGCGCCCTGTTCGGCTCGGTGGAGCGGTTCTTCGGGGTGCTGCTGGAGCACTACGCGGGCGCGTTCCCCACCTGGCTGGCCCCGGTGCAGGCGAGCGTGCTGCCGGTGGCGGCCGACCACGCCGGCTACGCCGCCGAGGTGGCCGGCGAGCTGCGCGCCGCGGGGCTGCGCGTCGAGGTGACAGCCAGCGACGAGCCGCTGGGGCGGCGGGTGCGTGCCGCCAAGCTCCAGAAGGTTCCCTACGTGCTGGTCGTCGGCGCCGCCGACGTGGCCGCGGGAACCGTCGGCGTGAACCCTCGGGCCGCCGAGACCCGGCGGGACGTACCGCTGGCCGATCTGAAGGCCACGATGCTGGCCGAGGCGGCGCCGCGCTGATGAGCGAATACCCGGGGACGGCACGGCCATGAGTGAGTTGGGCCGGCTCTGGGCCGGGTGGCGAGCCGACTACGTGGCCGCGGTGAGCGCCGGCGGAGAATCCGAGGGCACAGAATTCTCCTCGCCGTTCGAGGCGATCGGCCGGGGCGACCGCCCCGACACCGAGACCTTCGTGCTGTGGCGCGGCGAGCACACCTACGCCGTGCTGAACGCCTATCCCTACACGACCGGGCACCTCCTCGTGGTGCCCTATGTACCCGGTGCGGGCCCCGAAGACCTCGACGACGCCGCCTGGGGAGAGTTGTGGGCTGCGGTGCGCCTCGCGGTGGGGGCGCTGCGGGCCGCCTACGACCCCGACGGGGTGAACGTGGGGCTCAACCTGGGCCGGGCGGCGGGCGCCGGGGTGCCCGGCCACCTGCACGTCCACTGCCTGCCCCGCTGGGCGGGCGACACCAACTTCATGACGACCGTGGGCGGGGTGCGGGTCCTGCCCGAGACGCTGGCGGACACCTGGGCGAAGCTGCGGGGCGCCTGGCCCCCCGC